>ERZ1034878.1-NODE-1-length-158981-cov-14.613336_pt1 | contig 158981 bp, 153 predicted proteins | sample MGYA00520593_ERZ1034878 | MGnify/ENA primary metagenome ERZ1034878 (study PRJEB33766, sample SAMN09781724) | gut metagenome | biome: gut microbiome | host: Homo sapiens | place: Madagascar | study: EMG produced TPA metagenomics assembly of the PRJNA485056 data set...
CATGGTTAATCTCCTATGCATTATAGAATTCTTAATTGCATAGGAATTGATGCTGAAAAAATTATTTTAATGATGACATTTTGCTTCAAGTTGCTACGAATTGACCGGAACATCTGCGGATAAAATGTATTATAAGCTATATGAGTGAAATAGCTTATATTCTACTGGAAAATACTATGGTTAATTTTGTTTATACACGTAAAAAGCGCCAAAATTTGCCTTTTTTGAATATCAAGAGTTAGCTGGACACACCACCGCATTATACTTTATATAAAAAACAAACTAAACATGCATACCCCGGGCCAGCTATAATGGACCATAACTTAAGCAAGATAACCTATTGCCAACAGGAAATAGGTTTAAAAACAAAAAAAGAGGAGCCTAAAACTAAACTCCTCCTTTTCTCTTCATATTACGGCTTTTTGACAATACAGTCTATATATGACTGTAACAAAGCTTTCACATGATGTGGTGCAAAACACTCGCCAATAACATCGCGGATTAACTGTTCATCGTTTCTGGCCCACAATGGAATGAACCAGTCTTGAGGTAATCCCGTTAACAAAATTATTTCCAAGGTTGTTAATGTGCGATCCTGTTCGTAATGAACCGTATTGTAACCGGATATACTTGCACTCTTTTGCACAATTGTTCCCCAAGGTTTATTCCTAGAGTTGCGACGACCAACAAATTTTGGTTTAGGCTTCTTCGGATTAAACAACAAACGGGCATTAAAAGAGGTAGCTCATGGCTAGGATAAACTGTGCGATCTATGTTCGCAAATCCACCGAAAAGGGGTTAGAGCTTGAGTTTAATTCTCTGCATAATCAGGAAGATGCCTGCCGCAGTTATATTATGTCCCAAGCCTTTAACAATTGGGAATATTTCAAAACCTATACCGATGGCGGCATCTCTGGCGGTACAATGGAGCGTCCGGCTCTAAAACAAATGCTTGAGGATATTCGCCGCGGATTAATTCAAACGGTGGTGGTTTATAAGGTTGACCGCTTATCGCGCTCCATTATGGACTTTCATAATATGATGAAGGAGTTTGATAAATACGGTTGCAGCTTTGTTTCGATCACACAGGCATTTGATACCTCAACCTCCATGGGCAAGCTGACCTTAAATATGCTGCTGTCCTTTGCCCAATTCGAGCGAGAGGTATCATCGGAATGTGTCCGCGATAAAATCCGTGCCAGTAAGGCTAAAGGCCTGTGGACAGGCGGCATCCCCAAACTTGGCTACGATATTAAAGATAAAAAACTAGTTATTAATCCAGTCGAGGCCGAACAGGTACGCAGCATTTTTGAAGGCTATCTACAATGTAGTTCGCTGGCAGAACTAGAGAGATTTGCAGAAATAAAAGGGTTTAAGCATAAGGGCTGGATGACCAACAAAGGCGAGCATAAAGGTGGTAAACCGTTCAAAACATCAGTGCTCCACCGCCTATTACATGAAAAATTATACCTCGGCATGATTGAGAATAAACGCACTGGACAAGCATTCAAAGGACAGCATGAAGCAATCATATCAAAGGAACTTTGGGAAAAGGTACAAACCAAACTCAAAGAAAATGACAACTGCGCCAATCATACAAGGTGCCGAAACAATAATCTGCTGACTGGAAAATTATTTGATGCCAACGGCATAATTTTTACCAATCAAGCCAATAGCAAGAAGAAAGCCACTAAACGACACTATTATTCTATTAAGGGCTTGTTTTTACCCACAGAGCAAATTGATAAGCTTGCCAAAGATGCCATAATTGAAATTCTTAACAGCAACCTTAATGGACTGAACAAAGACAGCGTAATGGCTCTAAAGCTGATAAACTTTACCGATATGGACTATTTCGCGCAACGCAATTTTATCCGCAACTTCATCAATAAAATCATCTATCAAAAAGATCACTTAACCTTCTTTTTTAATACTGATCCAACAATCCTCTCGGCTTACACCGGCGATTCGCTGAATGAAAGCAACAACCCGCTGGAATTTATTACTGATAATGCCAACAACCAAATCATCTATGAAAAGCATGTGGTCATCAACCGAGGGCTATCAAGCAATGTCTACAACGCCGGAAAGGTCGGACTGATGAGTGTTAATGACAACAACCACCTCATTGTCCGAGCCTTTGCATACGCATGGAAATTTAAGAAACTATATGAAAAAGGCATCCGAATGGAAGACATCATGAAACAGGAGAAAATGACCAAGCGTACAATTTACAAATATCTCAACCTTGCTTATCTCTCGCCAAGAATAGTAAACCAACTTCTCTCCGGAACTTTAACCGTCAACCTGCAAAAACTATTTGAAATAGCCTCTAAAAACCTTAACTTCGAAGAACAGGAAAAAGAAATATTTCAGTGATTAAGTTTATACAAAACTATCTTATTTATAATATAAAAAATTTCCCAAGATAAATCATTATAAAGCATCAAAAGTGTGTCATTTTCGTAGAATGGATAAAAAATACCTTCTTTTTCAAATCCCAAAGAAAATACATCAGCATGCATCAATAAGTTTCTTATTTTTCTTACACTCAAATTTTCATTATTAAGAAAATCAAATTCCTTTCCATCTATAATATTTTGGGTAAACAATGTTTGTAGAACATTGTAAAACTTCATATCATAATTCTCAATAACTGATTTCGATACATTTTCAAATACATTAAATAAAACATTTAAGCAAGCTATTCCTTGACCTTCTTTATACAGAATTTCACATGTTTGTAAAGATTGAGCGTAATAGTGAGAATATTGCCAAACATTATCTATTATAGCATTTTTATCTACTCCTTGCATATTTTCCTCTCAAGTGACTTCCCAAAATTCGGCAATGTATGTAACTGCCTCAAATTTTGCATTTTCCAACATAAAACGAGCTTACCATAGTCATTTCAGCGGAGTCAACCGCCCGCAAAGCCCGTGTTTCCGCCGGATACGAAAAAAGACGCTGCAAACGAGCGTCTTCTTAATTAAAATGGCGGAGAGATAGGGATTCGAACCCTAGGTACCCCGAGAGGAGTACAATTGATTTCGAGTCAACCGCATTCGACCACTCTGCCATCTCTCCGTTTATGGTCTGTTTCTTTTTACTCTAAAAAACTTTTTTTGCAAGCAAATTTTTCAGTTTTTATAAATATTCCCTGTGTTTGTCGCTTTAGCGTTCCAATTCATCCCGCGCCAAATTCTCCAACACCGGAGCAGCCTCGTCCAAAAACAACAACAACACATTAAATTCTTCTTGTTTTTCCTTGCTGTATAAGCGGTTAAGCCGCACTAAGATTTCATCGCTGTTGGTATACCCGAACATTTCCGGCGGAATAGATGAGGCCAAATCCGCAAAATTCTCGAAAAGCCCTATTCCTTTCACTTCTCGCAAAACCACCTGATGCGAATGATCAGCCTCATATTCGATTTGATCATGAATCTTTATCTGTTGACAGGCTTTATCGAACAAGTGAACATCAAGCCGCCGCCCCTCGTTACGAATTTTGTGAAACAACATTTCCGGAATTATCATTCTGTATTTCATCATCATTTCCTCTCATTTTGTTATCACTATAAATTAAAAAATTACAATCGACAATAAAATAATCGATTGTATAGCTTTACAAAGTCATTGATTTAATCTCCGCCTTGAGTTAGCATATTTTCATTACTAATTTTGAAAGGATATAGATTATGAAAACATTGATTGGTATTCCGGCTCGTTATGGCTCAACCCGTTTTCCGGGAAAACCTTTGGCTAAAATTGCCGGCAAAGAAATGCTGCTCCGCGTGTGGGAGAATGCGCAAAAAGCCGCGGCCAAATTTGCTGACTGCGAGCCGGTGATTGCCACTGATGACGAACGGATTATCAATTTTTGTAATAATCATAATATGCGTGCGGTTATGACTTCCGAAAACTGCCTCACCGGCACGGATCGCATTGTTGAACTGGCGCACAGCCTGCCGCAAAAGCCGGAATTTGTGGTTAACCTGCAAGGTGATAACCCGATTTGCCCGACCTGGTTTATTGAGGCGGTTATTGCGGAATATTATAACAACAATCTAGTTGAAACCGTCACTCCGGTAGTCAATCTGAGTTGGGATGAGTTGGACAATCTGCGTGAACATAAAAAGACCACGCCTTTCAGCGGTACAACTGCTGTCTTCAACCGCGAAGGCGATGCTTTTTATTTTTCCAAAAACATCATCCCCGCTATTCGTAAGGAAGATAAAATTCGCGCCGCACAAGCTTCTTCTCCGGTTTACCGCCAAGTCGGATTATACGGCTACCGTATGGATATTTTGGATAAAATCTCCAAACTTCCGGAAGGCGTTTATGAAAAATTGGAAGGTCTGGAACAATTACGCTGGATTGAAAACGGCATCAAAGTTCGCTGCGTAAAAGTTGACTATCGCAACTTTGCGAAAATGTCTTCCCTTTCAGGCGTTGATTCACCGGAAGACATAGCCCGTGTTGAAGCCGTTTTAGCCGAATGTGGTGAATTTTAAGGAGAATACGACCATGACCACTCGTTTAATCATTGCCCGCCACGGCAACACTTTTAACAAAGGCGACATTATTACCCGCGTCGGCGCTCGCACCGATTTGCCGTTGGTCGAAACCGAACGCGGAACCAAAATCGGCGAATATCTTGCTAAAATCGGTATAGTTCCGGTTAAAGTTTTTGCCGCCCCGCTGCAGCGCACTATGGAAACCGCACGTCTGGCAATTAAGGCCATGGGAGGTAATATTCCTTTGGAAGCTGATGAATCGTTCCGTGAAATTGATTATGGCCCTGATGAAAATCGCCCCGAAGAAGAAGTTATTGCCCGTATCGGACAAGACGCTCTTGATAAATGGAACCAAGACGCAATCGTACCCCAAGGGTGGAAAGTAGACCCGCAGGCCATTATCAAAAACTGGCTGTCATGGGGCGAAAAGATTTTCAAAAATTATCATAATGAAAACATTATGATTGTTTCCAGTAATGGTATTATTCGTTTTGCCCCCTATTTAACCGGCAACTTTACGGCCTTTGCTCAAGAACACGATATCAAAGTCAGCACCGGCGGCGTTTGTATTTTTGAACGTGAAGACGGTGAAGAATTTTGGCATTGCCGCGAATGGAATACCAAACCGACCAAAATTTTATAACTGACCACTAACTGCAAAAAACGCTCCTTTTTTACGGGGAGCGTTTTTCTTATCTCAAAGTTTTAATTCTTTCAGCTTTGCCACAATCGGCATATCCGCCGGCGCAAACTTATAATTATCAAGTTCCTGCGGGCTGACCCAAGCCGTATTTTCATGCTCGTTGGATTTAACATCCTCATTGCCGTTAATGGTTACAAAGAAAGCATTGAGTGCAATCGTTCCGAATTCATAATCATAGGTGCTGGTCATAAAATATTCCCCGACATTGGCATCAATATTTAGTTCCTCGCGTAATTCCCGTTTAAGACATTGCGGAAGCGTTTCGCCCTCTTCCAGCTTTCCGCCCGGAAATTCCCAATGATGAGCCAATGATTTTCCTTCCGGACGTTGAGCGATAAAAATTTTTCCTTCCCGCACTATAATTGCAGCCGCTACATTTTTCATTATTCTGTTCCTTATAAAATTTTAATTGACGTGATTTTAGTCACCGCCAAATCTGCTGTCAATCAATATCTCTTTACAACCGGGTTCTTATTTTTTATGATTAGGCGATTATTGATACTAAAGGAGAAATAACATGTTAAAATATATTGTTCCGGCCATGGCTTTGGCATTAGTAAGCTCATCAGCTTTAGCCGCTGATAACACCGATATACTGACAGACAGCGTTGCTAAAATCGACAGCGCAGCGCAAGATTTGTCTGACACCATATCGAAAGCCGAACGTCAACGTCAGGAAAAACAGGCTGCTATTGCTAAAGAGCGTCAGGAAAATGTTGATAAATTTAAAGCTAAAGCTATTCAAAAAGCCGAAGAGCGTGAAAAAAAGCAAAATGAACTAATTGAAAAACAAAAAGCCAAGGCTTCGGCTTTTACCAAGAAAGCTCAAGAACAGGCTCAGAAGCGCGAAGAAAAATATCAGCAAAAAGCAGCCGAACAACAAAATAAAGTTTCGCGTTTTACCGAAAAAGCCAAACAGCGCCAACAAGAGCGTGAACAAAAATATCAGGAACGCTTAAATCGGCTTAACCAAAAATAATATTTTGCAATAAAAAGTGAGGGTAAAAACCTCACTTTTTTTATTGTTTAACTTTTGTATTAACTTAATCTTGATGATTGATAGATTAGATTAGTCCTGAAAAAAATTGTGAATAATCTTTGCTTGAAGGAGATTAAAGTTGAAAGAAAAAACTAAAACATCAACACCGGCGCGCAATGCGGATATTCTGGTTACCAGCATTGAAGATTTGAACGGCGTTATCGCTCGTGTTAAGGCGGCGCAAAAAGTTTTTGCCACCTACACTCAAGAGCAGGTCGACAAGATTTTTGATGCTGTAGCCACTGCCGCCAATATGATGCGTATTCCGTTGGCTAAAATGGCGGTTGAAGAAACCGGCATGGGTATTGTTGAAGATAAGGTGATTAAAAACCACTTTGCCGCTGAGGAAATTTCCAATAAATACCGCCATGTTAAAACCTGCGGCGTTATTGAACGCGACACCACCAACGGCTTGACCAAAATTGCCGAGCCTTTAGGTATTATTGCCGGTGTTATTCCGACTACCAACCCGACGGCTACGGTTATATTTAAGACTTTGATTTCCTTAAAAACCCGCAACGGTATTATTTTTTCACCGCACCCGCGGGCTAAAAAATGCACGGTTTACACTGCTAAAATGCTGCTTGAAGCTGCCGTTAAAGCCGGAGCGCCAGAAAATATTATCGGTTGGATTGATGAACCGTCTATTGAATTGACTCAACACCTAATGAGCCACGAAGGCATCAACCTTATTTTGGCCACCGGTGGTCCGGGCATGGTTAAATCCGCTTATTCATCAGGCAAGCCGGCTTTGGGTGTCGGCGCGGGCAATGTTCCGGCCATTATTGATGAAACTGCTGATATTAAAATGGCGGTCAGCTCGATTCTGATGTCAAAGACTTTTGATAACGGCGTTATCTGTGCTTCTGAACAATCGGTTATCGTTCATGAAAAAGTTTACGATGCCGTCCGTGCCGAATTTGAATACCGCGGTGCTTATCTTTTGAATCACAAAGAAAAAGAAAAAGTTGCCAAAACCATTGTGCAAGACGGCAAACTGAACTCCGCAATTGCCGGACAACCGGCTTATAAAATTGCCGCCATGGCCGGAGTAAAAGTTCCCGAAGACACCAAAGTTATTATCGGTGAAGCCGAAGAAGTAGGCAAACAAGAGCCATTTTCTTATGAAAAATTATCTCCGGTTTTGGCTATGTACAAAGCTAAGAGCTTTGAAGAAGCTGTTGATACGGCTGAGGCTTTGGTTTTGTTTGGCGGCCCGGGACATACTGCCGTTCTTTATACCGCCAACCACAATCAGGATCGTATCCAATATTTCAGCAACAAAGTTGAAACCGGTCGTCTGTTGGTTAACACCCCGTCTTCGCAAGGTGGTATCGGCGACTTGTATAACTTCCGTCTTGATCCGTCACTGACATTGGGCTGCGGTTCATGGGGCGGCAATGCGGCTAGTGAAAACATAGGAGTAAAGCACTTGATTAACATTAAAAACGTTGCGGAAAGACGCGAAAATATGTTGTGGTTCAGAGTTCCACCTAAAATTTATTTCAAACAAGGTGCGGTCGGCTTTGCTCTGCGCGAATTGGAAGGACGCAAAAAGGCCTTTATCGTAACCGACAAGCCTTTATTCCAACTTGGCTATACCAAGAAAATCACTGATGTTTTGGAACAAATGGGCATTGCTTTCCAAATCTTTTCAGAGGTTGCGCCTGATCCGGATACCGATACGGTAAACCGCGCTCTGCGTATGGCGCGCGCGTTCGAACCTGATGCCATTATCGCTTTGGGCGGCGGTTCACCGATGGATGCGGCTAAAATCGTATGGTTGATGTATGAACATCCGGAAGTTAAGTTTGATGATTTGGCAATGCGCTTTATGGATATTCGTAAACGTGTATGCCGTTTTCCGGATTTAGGTTCCAAAGCAACTATGATTGCTATCCCCACCACCTCAGGTACCGGTTCGGAAGTTACACCGTTTGCCGTTATTACGGATTCTGATACGCATATCAAATATCCGATTGCCGACTATGCGCTCAGCCCGAATATGGCCATTATTGACCCGGATTTGGTTTACACCATGCCTAGAGGCTTAGCTGCAGCATCAGGTATTGACTCTCTGACCCACGCTTTGGAAGCTTTGGCCTCTATTTTAGCAACTCCGTTCACTGATGGTATTGCCATTGAAGCAATTCATATGATTTTTGAAAACCTTGAAAAATCAGTCAATGATGGGGCTAATAATCCACTGGCTCGTGAAAATATGCACTATGCCGCCACCATGGCCGGTATGGCATTTGCCCAAGCTTTCCTTGGCGTTTGCCACTCTATGGCTCACAAGCTCGGTAGTGCCTATAACATTCCGCACGGTGTGGCTAATGCCTTAATGATTTGTCAGGTTATCAAATTTAATGCTAATGATCGCCCGACCAAACAAGGCACATTCTCACAATATCATTATCCGCAAGGCAAACGCCGTTATGCCCGCGTTGCCGAAAGCCTGAATTTGGGTGGTAAAAATGATGATGAGAAAGTTGCAAAACTTATTGAAGCAATTGAGAAACTCAAAAAATCAATCGGCATTCCGGCCTCGATTAAAGATTGGGGTGTTGATGAAAAGACCTTCCTCAATGGCTTGGATGAACTTTCCGAATTAGCTTTTGACGATCAATGCACCGTATCCAACCCTGCATACCCGCTGATTTCTGAAATCAAGCAAATGTATTTGGATGCTTATTATGGCAAAATCTAAAAAGTTCGTATAAATTATATAAGGCTGGGATTTCTCTCTGTACTCCGTTTGAGCAAGATGACAACAATAAAAAAGTCATTCTGACTAAGCATTTCTTTATCATTGTCATTCTGACCAAGCGAAGCGCGTGGAAGAATCTCGGCCTTATTAAAACGTGCCGTCCGTCAGTGACGGCACTATTATTGTCACCTTGAGCGCAGTCGAAAGGTCTCGGCCTTATTCCCTCGTGCCGCGCATCAGTCGCGGCACTATCAACGTCACCCTGACCAAGCGTTTTTTATTTAAATGTCATCCTGACCAAGCGCAGCGCGTGGAAGGATCTCGGCTATATTTTTTTGCGGTGTTGCAACAAGGTTTGATGTCGGGACTTCGCCCGACAATACACTAAGGCCGAGATTTCTCCATTCCGCTGCGCTCCAGTCGAAATGACATTTTAAAAACAACATCCGCTTTCAAAAATTCGGAGAATGGTGCAGATAAAGTGATTTCTAGGGGTGGCGACACCGGAGTTTACATAAAACGTAAATGAGGATGGCGACAGCCCCGTAAAATCGCTTTAGATGTGCCGTTATACGAACTTCACAGCACCAATGCACTGTGTCATAAAAGTTTCGGATAGTGGATTTTATAGAGTGAAAAACGAAGCGGTCAAAATCCTAGCAACCGCTAAGTAAAAACAACCACTGCTCTGGTTGTTTTTATCTGCAAGGTCTTGGGAACATCTTGTTGAGCTAGAATGCTACTGCATTTCGCAGCGAAACTAGATGCCCAAGAAATAGACCTACGTGGATTTTGACCGTTCTGATGTTTTTTGCTCTAGAAAACCTCTAGACGAACTTCCTTGCTAAAGACCTTATTTGGCCTCACTATTAGCCTTCTCTGCTTCCGCAGCAGCAGCTTTTTCAGCTGCAACACGAGCCAAATCTTTAGCACCTTTAGCATTTACGTCACGATCAACTAATTCAACGATAGCCATCGGAGCGCAATCGCCATAACGGATACCAGCTTTCAATACGCGGGTATAACCACCGTTACGATCTTTATAACGATCAGCTAAAGTAGAGAAAAGTTTAGAAACAACTTCATTGTCGCGCAAAAATGCCAAAGCTTGTCTGCGATTGTTCAACTGACCTTTTTTAGCCAATGTAATCATGTTGTCAACGAAGGTTCTTAATTCTTTTGCTCTCGGGAGCGTAACTTTAATTTGTTCATGGGTCAATACAGCAGCAGTCAAGTTTGAGAACAAAGCTTTACGAGCATTAGTATCCATGTTAAATTTACGATGTTTCATTCCATGTCTCATGACATTTTCCTTTCTTTTCTCTATGACTTGACGGGCAAGTCGGATAAAAACCATTTCTCACTACGGATTCGCCTTAACGACACATACATGAGAAACTCTCAATTATTCAGGAACAAATCCTGACTTGCTAAACAAAGCTTAAGGGCAAACACTTTATCAAAAAGCTTTGCCCCAAGCCCGTATAGCATCTTTTATTTAGAAATGTTCGTCACAACGGCGAATCAATTCCTCAATATTCTCTGGCGGCCAACCCGGAGTATCCATACCCAAATGAATACCCATCTTAGCCAATACTTCTTTGATTTCGTTCAAAGATTTTCTACCAAAGTTCGGTGTTCTGAGCATTTCAGCTTCTGTTTTTTGTACCAAATCACCGATATAAACGATATTGTCGTTTTTCAGGCAATTAGCCGAACGAACAGAAAGTTCAAGCTCATCAACCTTTTTCAACAGATTTCTGTTGAACGGCAGTTCTTCTTTTTCAGCTTCGACTTCAGCTTCCGGTTCATCAAAATTAATGAACGGCTTCAACTGGTCTTGCAGAATACGAGCTGCGAAAGCAACTGCGTCTTCCGGAGTAACTACACCGTTTGTTTCAACAATCATGGTCAATTTATCATAGTCGGTAGCTTGTCCTACACGAGTATTTTCTACTTTGTAAGAAACTTTTCTGACCGGAGAATAAATTGCATCAACCGGAATCAAACCAATCGGAGCGTCTGCAGCTTTATTCATTGCTGCCGGAACATAACCTTTACCTGTTCCGACGGTCAATTCCATATTAAGTTTTGCGCCGGCATCAAGAGTGCAGATAAACAAATCCGGATTCTTGATTTCGACATCATGACCGGTTTCAATCATCGCAGCCGTAACTTCACACGGACCTTCGGCCTTCAAAGTCATAGTCTTTTGACCTTCGCCATGAACGGCAATAGCCAAACCCTTAATGTTAAGAACGATGTCGGTAACATCTTCTCTCACGCCGGGAACAACCGAAAACTCATGCAGAACACCGTTGATTTTGATACTGGTAACCGCGCCGCCTTGCAATGATGAAAGTAAAACTCTTCTAATTGCATTACCCAGAGTCAGACCAAAGCCTCTCTCTAAAGGTTCAACCACAATTTTGGCCTTATTGCCGCCTTCTAAAGGCGTAACTTCCAAATTCGTTGGTTTAATAAGTTCTTGCCAATTCTTTTGAATCACTGGTATGTCCTCTATTTTACTGCATATGCAAATTTATATAAAAAAACGAAAGATTGTGAGGCACTGAGCCTCACACTTTCCAAACTAAAAACTATACGCGGCGGCGTTTTCTCAAACGGCAGCCATTGTGAGGAATCGGGGTAACATCACGAATCGTCGTAATGGTAAAACCGATAACTTGCAATGCTCTGATGGCCGATTCTCTTCCAGAACCCGGACCTTTAACTTCAACTTCCAGAGTTTTCATACCATGTTCCTGAGCTTTGCGTCCGGCTTCTTCTGCCGCAACTTGTGCAGCATAAGGAGTAGACTTACGCGAACCCTTAAAACCCTGTGCGCCTGCTGTAGCCCAAGAAACAGTGTTGCCTTGAGCATCTGTAATTGTAATTCTTGTATTGTTGAAAGTAGAATTTACGTGAGCAACGCCCGCGGTAATATTCTTTTTCTCTTTCTTTTTAATACGTTGTGATACTGCTTTTGCCATTTAACAACCTACCTTATTTCTTCTTGTTAGCCACAGTCTTGCGCTTACCTTTACGGGTACGGGCATTTTGTTTAGTGCTTTGTCCGCGTACCGGCAAACCTTTACGATGACGCAAACCTCTGTAACAACCGAGATCCATCAATCTTTTAATATTAACACCGATTTCGCGACGAAGTTCACCTTCGACCACAACGTCATTGTCAATGACTTCACGGATTTTTGCAACTTCCTCATCGCTCAATTCCTGAACACGACGATCGCAAGAAATTCCGGATTTTGCACAAATGTCTTGAGCAGTTTTACGACCAATGCCATAGATATAGGTCAAAGCAACCTCAATTTTCTTGGCAGTTGGGATATTTACACCAGCTATACGAGCCAAATTAACTCTCCATCGATTAATTATTATTACATTTAAAAAGTTGATCACCACTTTTCAAAATTAAGCCGGATTATAGGCTAAATTTTGCTTGTGTCAACCACCGATTTCATAAAAATTCCGAAAAAATCGCATTTTTTCAAAAAATTACTGTTCTCATGCCGATTTTACCGTGTCCAACCTCATAATATTGCGCGCAAACGGCTGATTTCGCGCTTATGCCACACCAAGCAGCGTGTCAATTTTTTTAGCAACTGCATCAATTGAACCGGTACCATCGACACAACGCAACAATCCTTTTTGTTCAAAATACGGAATTGTCGGATATGTCAACGCCCGATAATTGACTAAACGGTTCTGCACGGTCGCACGATTATCATCGATTCGGCGGTAAAAATCCGTACCGCCGCATTTGTCACAAACACCATAAACTTTCGGTTTTTGATATTTATCGTGATACCCCTGTCCGCAAGTCATGCAGGCATAACGCCCCAAAATACGTTCCATAATGATTTCGTCAGGAACTTGGATTTCGATTACCGCGTCAAGTGTAATGCCCTTCTTGGCCAACATCTCATCCAAGGCCTGAGCCTGTGGAAGTGTCCGTGGGAAACCGTCAAGAATAAAGCCGTTTTTGCAGTCATCTTCATCGATTCGCGCCGACAGCATTTTGACAATCATTTCATCCGGCACCAAATTGCCGTCATCAATCAGCGCTTTAATTTTCAAGCCCAACGGCGTACCCTTGGCTGCTTCCACGCGCAGCATTTCACCGGTCGAAAGATGAGGAATTGCTACCCGCTCCTTCAAAAGACGTGCTTGCGTGCCTTTACCGCATCCCGGAGCGCCGGTAAAAACAATATGCAGCCCCAAACCGTTTTTATTCATCAGCGTCTCTTCTTTCCGGCTAAAGAGGCTTTTCTGATCAGCGATTCATATTGATATGCAATCAGATGAGATTGTAACTGCCCTACAAAATCCATGGTAACCTGAACTACGATAAGCAGGGTTGTACCGCCCAAAACGAACGGAACTGACAATTTCGAAATCAGCACTTCCGGCAAGATACACAAGCTGACCAAATAAACCGCGCCCAAAACCGTCAAACGCGTAATCACATAATCCAAGTATTCAGCCGTATTTTTACCCGGACGAATACCGGCAATAAACCCTCCGTGTTTCTTCAGATTATCGGCTGTTTCTTCAGGATTGAAAACTATCGCGGTATAAAAGAAAGCGAAGAACGCAATCAGGAAAGCGTACAGGCTTAAATACAACGGCTGCCCGTGGCTCAGCATTTGGCTTAAGTTTTGCACCCAAACCGGCCCGTTTTCGGCGCTGAGATTAGCAATTGTAATCGGCAGCAACAACAACGAGCTGGCAAAAATCGGGGGAATAACACCGGTGGGGTTAATTTTAAGCGGCAAGTGCGAGCTTTCGCTGGCGCCCATTCTGCCCATAACTTGACGCTTCGGATATTGAATTGTAATTTTGCGTTGCGCTCTTTCAACAAAAACAATCAAATAAATCAAGCCTAAAACCATAGCCATCAACATCAAGATGACCGGAGCAGACATTGAACCTACCCGACCCAACTCAAAAGTTTGAGCCAAAGCCGACGGAATATTAGCAATAATACCGACGGTAATGATTAATGAAGAACCGTTACCGACACCGCGCTTGGTGATTTGTTCACCCAACCAAACGATAAACATTGTACCACCGACCAAAGAGACAATAGTCGTAAAGCGGAATACTGCCCCCGGCATCAAAACTGCCGAAACTCCTGCGCCGCCGGTCATACTCTCCAAACCAACCGCGATACCGTAACCTTGAATTACGGTAATCAAGACTGTCAGATAACGGGTATATTGCGTAACCTTGCGATGTCCGGCCTCGCCTTCTTTTTTCAAAGCCTGTAAAGACGGAATAACCGACTGTCCCAATTGGATAATGATTGAAGCCGAGATATACGGCATAATGTTCAGCGCAAAGATGGTCATACGTTCCAAAGCACCACCGGCGAACATATTAAACATGCCCAAAATTCCGCCGGAATTACGCGCAAAAATCTCTGATAAAATATGCGGATCAATTCCGGGAAGCGGAATAAACGTTCCCAGACGAAAAACTATCAACGCCAATATGGTAAACCACAATCTTTTTTTGAGTTCTTCAGCTTTGCCAAAGGCCGACATATCAAGACTAGCCGCCATTTTTTCTGCAAGTGAAACCATCTTTACATCCTTACTTTATTATTTAAAAACAAAAATCAGGGATACTCCACCCCTTTTAAGCTAAGATATTAATACACTAAAATAATTTTTATGCAACTAATTTATTATTATCCAACGGTTTTAAGCAAACGAACAAATTTATGCACAGCTTGTTAATTATAATATCGTTAATAATTTATTCATTATCTCCGTAGTAAGGTATAATCGAATAGAATAATTGAAGTCTTGCCCAAATCACCGGCGCTTCCGTCATTTTATTCAAAGTTTAAGTATAAATAAACTTGTTTCATCAGTAAGATGGCCGCAAGTAATGTGTTCCACAGTATTGGAGAAAAAAATGTCAGGAATTTCACTTAACGCAAGTATGCGTACTAATTTATTGTCCCTTCAAAACACTCAAAGTTTGATGGACCAAACACAGGAACGCCTCTCAACCGGTTTGAAAGTTAACTCGGCAATTGATAGTCCGTCGAGCTACTACACCGCACAATCATTAAATAACCGCGCTAGCGACTTGAGCGCATTGTTGGATAGTATGGGTCAGGGTGTCCAAACCATTAAAGCCGCCAATGAAGGTATCGAATCGATTACCACTTTCGTTGAACAAGCTAAAGCGGTTGCTAACTCTGCTCGTGACGAAGCTAACAAAGTTGTTGCTAAAACTGAAGAAGGCGCTGAAAAGGATAAAAGCGTTAAAGAAGCTAATGAAACCAAAGCTGCCGGTGCCGGTACAGTAGCCGTTAAAATCGGCGATAACACAACCACCCTCAACTTTGCCAAAGATGCCACTTTGGAATCTGTTATTGAGCAGGTTAATGGCGTTTTAGGCAGCAAAGGTTCTTATGGTCTGGTTGAAGGTTCAGCCTCCACCAAATCTAAAATGACCTTGACTGCCAACACTATGGATAAAATTGAAGTAACCATTTCATCTGATACCAATTTTGACGCCGTTGTCGGCAAACCTGCTGCAGTTACCGCCAAAGAAGACTTCTCAACTCGTGCAAAATATTCCGAGCAGTTCAACAAGATTTTGACCCAAATTGACCAGTTGGCAAAAGACTCTGGTTACAAAGGCATTAACTTGTTGCAGAACAACGACTTGACCGTTATCTTCAACGAAGACCGTTCATCCTCAATCGTGGTAAAAGGTGCGGATGCATCATCAAGCGGTTTGAAGATTAATGCGGCCGGAAACAGCTGGAAAGATGAAGCCGATATTAATACTTCAATTTCCGAAATTGAAACCGCTGTTTCGACCTTGCGTACCATGGCATCTGACTTCGGTAACTACTACAGTATCGTTGAAACACGTCAAGACTTCACTAAGAACTTGATTAACGTACTGACCGAAGGTGCTGATAACTTGACTTTGGCTGATATGAATGAAGAGTCGGCAAATATGTTGGCTTTGCAAACCAGACAGCAGTTGGCTATTAACTCATTGAGTTTGGCATCACAAGCTGCCCAGTCTGTGTTGAAATTGTTCTAATCAGTAGAAGAGTGAATAGTTTGGAAGAGTGGTGTGCTTCACACCACTCTTTCTTTTTTTATTATCAATGTCATACAAACCAAACGTTTTTTTAACGTCATCCTGCCCAAGCGTTTTTTCATTGTCATTCCGAGTGCAGTCGAGAAATCTCGGCCTTATTCTCCCGCGCCGCGCATTATTCGCGGCACTATCAACGTCATCCTGACCAAGCGTTAGCGCGTGGAAGGATCTCGGCTACTTTTTCTTCACCAGTCGCAACAATATCAATGTCGGGACTTCGCCCGATAGTACGCTAAGGCCGAGATTTCTCCATTCCGCTATCGCTCCAGTCGAAATGACATTTTTTTAATGCACTATGTCATAGAAGTTCAATATTTGCGGCGAATAGAAACAAAAATAAAAGAGAGAAAATTTTAGTGATTAGCAGCTATGCAAATAAACGCGGAGAATGGTTCAGATAGAGTAAAAATAAGAAGGCTGAAAATCCTAGCGTAGACAAACCTACGTGAATTTTCAGCCTTTCGCGATTTTTGCTCTAGATGAGCCGTTATACGCGTTTATTATTTGATGATTTGAGATACAACACCAGCACCTACTGTATGTCCACCTTCACGAATTGCGAAACGAAGTCCTTCGTTCATTGCAATCGGGTGAATCAAGGTTGCTGTCATGGTGATGTTATCGCCAGGCATTACCATTTCTGTTCCGGCCGGAAGTTCAATTGAACCTGTCACATCGGTCGTACGGAAATAGAATTGCGGACGATAGTTGCTGAAGAACGGAGTATGACGACCGCCTTCTTCTTTGGTCAAGATGTAGCATTCACATTTGAACTGTGTATGCGGAGTAATAGATCCCGGAGCTGCCAATACTTGTCCGCGTTCTACTTCTTCTCTCTTGGTACCACGCAACAGAACACCGATGTTATCGCCGGCTTCGCCTTCATCCAACAATTTACGGAACATTTCAATACCGGTACATGTTGTCTTTTGAGTCGGTTTAATACCTACGATTTCGATTTCGTCGCCTACATGCAATACACCGCGTTCTACACGTCCGGTTACTACTGTACCACGACCTGAAATCGAGAATACGTCTTCAATCGGCATCAAGAACGGTTTGTCTTTCGGACGATCCGGTTGCGGAATGTAACGGTCTACTTCTTCCATCAATTTCAAAATTGAGTTCTTACCCAATTCCGGATCACCGTCTTCCAATGCTACCAAGGCTGAACCTTTTACAATCGGAATTTCATCTCCAGGGAAATCATATGATGACAACAAGTCACGAATTTCCATCTCTACCAATTCCAACAATTCCGGATCATCTACCTGGTCGCATTTGTTCATATATACTACAATCGCCGGTACACCTACTTGACGTGCCAACAAAATGTGTTCACGGGTTTGCGGCATCGGACCGTCAGCGGCTGATACTACCAAGATTGCACCATCCATTTGGGCGGCACCCGTAATCATGTTCTTTACATAGTCAGCGTGGCCCGGGCAGTCTACGTGTGCATAGTGGCGATTCGCTGTCTCATATTCTACGTGTGAGGTCGAAATAGTGATACCACGTGCTCTCTCTTCCGGGGCTTTATCAATTTGATCATAAGCTGTAAAGCTTGCGCCGCCTTGTTCTGCCAATACTTTTGTAATTGCTGCTGTCAACGTCGTTTTACCATGGTCTACGTGACCAATCGTGCCAATGTTGCAGTGCGGTTTCGTCCGCTCAAATTTCTCTTTTGCCATTTTTAAATCCTAAATGTTTATGTTGTTAAGACCAATTCTCGAAAGGGGGGAAAATATTTGGAGCGGGTGAGGGGAATCGAACCCCCGTCATAAGCTTGGAAGGCTTCTGCTCTACCATTGAGCTACACCCGCTTATTTGCCTCTCTAGCGAGGTACAAAACCCTATTCTGAAATGGTGGAGGGGGATGGATTCGAACCATCGTAGACTAAGTCGACGGATTTACAGTCCGTTGCATTTGACCGCTCTGCCACCCCTCCATTGTATCAAATAAGGAATGAGGATTTGCAATTCATATATAATGTCACTACCCTGCAAATAATAGTATTTTATCGTCTTTGTCAACATCTTTTTTATCTATTTTTTAATTTATTTCTGTTATTGACTTTTTATGAGAGGAAAAACAAATGACTAAAATAGCTTTAACCGAAAAACGAAATCCGGCAACCGTGAATATTGACCTTATGGATTCTTTTGCAATTGCCCGCGCCATTAACGCCGAAGACCAAAAAGTAGCCTTAGCCGTGGAAAAATGCCTGCCGCAAATCGGACAAGCTATCGAAACTATCGCTCAGGCTTTTCGCCAGGGCGGACGTCTGGCTTATTTCGGCGCCGGCACGAGCGGACGCTTGGGCGTGTTGGATGCTTCCGAATGTTGGCCGACTTTCGGGGTTGAACACGGTATGGTTTGCGGTTTTATTGCCGGCGGTGATAAAGCGTTGCGGTTTTCGGTTGAAAATTCTGAAGATAATGCCGAACTCGGCTTGCAGGACTTAGCCGCCTTTGCCCCTGCCCCTCATGATGTAATTGTCGGCATTTCCGCCGGCGGAGGACCGCGCTATGTTTTGGCAATCCTGCAGCAGGCGCAAAAACTCGGTTGCCGAACCATCGGCATAAGCTCTAATCCGGAAGCGAAGTTACAACAATATTCTGATATTTTTATCAATCCGATTGTCGGGGAAGAAGCCATAACCGGTTCTTCGCGCATGAAATCCGGAACGGCGCAGAAAATGATTTTGAATATGTTATCAACCGGGGCAATGATTCGCATCGGCAAAACTTATGAAAACTATATGGTCGATGTCCGTATGCTCAACGAAAAACTGGTTGACCGCGCCTGCCGTATGGTTTCTGAAATTGCCGGCATATCTTACGAACAAGCGGCTGATTTGCTGGAACAAAGTCATCATCGGGTTAAAACCGCCTGTGTCATGGCGGTAAAAAAATGTTCTGCCGCCCAAGCTGATGAACTGCTTGTAGCCCATGACGGAATTTTACGAAAGGTTATTTAAATGTCCAAAAAATTTAATTCCTCAGCTTCATCACCGGTCAAAACACCGCTCATCATTTACGGGCGTCATGCGGTTTTAAGTGCTTTGCAAAACCCCAAACGCCGAATTTCGCGTTTGCTGTGTACTGCTGATAATGCAGTGGAAGTACGCAATCTGCTTCGCCCCGACTTAATTAAAGTTACTGATCGCAAAGAAATTGATAAGTTATTGCCGCGAGATGCCGTTCATCAGGGCTTTGCGCTTTATTGTTCTCCCTTAGAACCGCTAAACATTGATGAGCTATGCGATTTAGCCGCCTCACAGGAGCGCTGCCATGTACTTATTCTCGATTCGGTTACTGACCCGCAAAACATCGGCGCTATAATTCGCTCTTGTGCCGCTTTCAACACTCTGGCTTTGGTTCTGCAAGACAAAAATTCGCCTGAAGAAACCGGAGCAATGAATAAAGCTTCCGCCGGAACAATCGAATTTATGCCGATTTGCCGCGTCACCAATCTCAGCCGCGCTATCGAAAGCCTTAAAGATGCCGGTTTTTGGGTTATCGGCATGGACGGTTACGCTACCACCTCGGTTGATCAAATTAACAAATCAGGTAAAACTGCCGTTATTATGGGGTCTGAAGGCAAAGGTATGCGCCGATTAGTCGAGGAGTCATGCGATTCGACTGTCCGGCTGCCGATGAACGAAAAAGTTGAAAGTCTAAATGTTTCAACGGCCGCCGCCATTATCTTATACGAACTGAACAAAGGATAAATTTATGTCAGCCAGTATCCAAATTTCGGGACTGTCAAAAACCTTCGGCGACATCACTGCCGTAAACAACGTCAATTTTGACGCTTATCAAGGCGAGGTCATTGCTTTGCTCGGGCCTAACGGCGCCGGTAAGTCGACCTTGATGAATATGATATCCGGCTACCTTGCTCCCGACTGCGGTAAAATCACCCTGCTCGGCATCGATTTAGCGCAATCACCGCTGCAATGCAAAAACCTGCTTGGCTTTTTGCCGGAAGGTTCTCCGTTGTATCCTGATTTGACTGTCCACCAATTTTTGGTTTACATGGCCGAATTGCGCGGTTTTTCGGGTAAAGAACTGACCTCTCGTCTTGAAGCTGTTGCCGTTGAGGCCAAAATTACCGCCATTATGAATCAGCGTATTGATACTCTGTCCAAAGGCTATGCCCGCCGCGTCGGGTTTGCTCAAAGTCTGTTGTCGAACCCGCCGATTTTGCTGTTGGATGAACCTACTGATGGCCTAGATCCCAATCAAAAAGAACACATCCGCCGCCTTATCGACCAAATGCGCCCGCAAAAAACTATCCTTATTTCCACTCACCTGTTGGACGAAGCCACCGAAATTGCCAACCGCATAATCATTATGAACAAAGGGCAAATTCGGGCTGACGGCGCATTGGAGAATATTTTACATCAATACGGCTGTGACACGTTAGAACAGCTGTTCAAACAACTAACGAGGTAATTTTATGAACAAACTTTGGGTTGTGACTAAAAACGAATTTAAGCGATATTTTTTATCGCCGCTGGCTTACGTTTACCTTATCAGTTTTTTGATTCTAAACGGCTCTTTTGCCATTTATTTCGGTCACTTTTTCGAGCGTGGGCGCGCCGATTTATTACCGATGTTCGGCTATCACCCCTGGCTTTATCTGTTATTTATCCCCGGAATTTCCATGCGTCTGTGGGCGGAGGAATTCCGCACCAAAACCATTTTACAGCTTGTCACTCAGCCGCTGACCGTCGCAACATTGGTTTGGGGCAAGTTTTTTGCTTCCTGGCTGTTTTGCGCTTTGGCGTTGATTTTAACTTTTCCTTTTTGGCTCACGGTTAACTTGTTGGGAACGCCTGACAATGCCGTCATTGCTTTGAGCTATGTCGGAAGCCTGATACTGGCCGGTTGTATGTTAGCAATTTCCCAAACCCTTTCCTCTTTAACCAAAAATCAGGTTATCGCTTTGGTACTGTCCGTAATTGTCAATTTGCTGTTTTTCCTTTGCGGCATTGAATATGTTTTAAGCTTCTTCCGCGGATTAGTACCGCTGTCTGTCATTGATATGATTGCTTCTTTCAGCTTCATTACTCATTTTGACACCCTCATTCGCGGACTTATCGAATTACGCGATTTAGTCTTTTTCATTTCTCTAATCCTGTTATTCAATTTCACCACGATTCTGATTGTCAGTTTCAAAACGGCCGGCACAACGCAATGGCTGCGGTCCGGACATCGCCTGCCTTATATTGTGGCTTTTGTTTGCCTGCTGATATCTTTTGTCGGCATCAATTTAGTTGCCAATAATACTCTGCGGCGTTTTCAGGCTGACTTTACTCAAGACAAGCTTTTCACCTTAACCGATTCAACCGTTCAGGTTTTACAAAATCTGCCCGAACCGGTCATCGCCAAACTCTATTATTCACCGATTTTAGGACAACGCAACCCTGATGTCCGCCTGATGTTTGACAACATCCGCCTGCTGCTCAAGCGCTATGCCGCCATGTCCAACGGCAATTTTGATTACCGCATTTACAACCCCGAACCCTTCAGTGATGCTGAAGATCAGGCGCTCAACGCCGGATTACAGCCGCTGCCGATTATTGACACAAACATCAATGCTTATTTAGGCCTGACCTTCACCGATGAAACTGAAAAACAAACGGTTATCCCCTATTTTCCCTTACAGCGCATGAACTTTATTGAGCAGGATTTAACCACCAAACTTTATTTGTTAAACCATGTTAAACCTGAAGTCGGAATTATTACTTCCTTGCCGATGTTTGAAGAAATCCGCGACAATTTAACCACTCCGCTGTGGGCGATTATCGAACAGTTACGGGAATTTTATGACCTTAAAATAATCGACGATAAATATACCGGTCTTCAACAGTTTAAGGCCATAATCATCGCTCATCCGCAAAAGCTTTCTCCGCAATTAGAACTGCTGATTGCCGAATACACTCGTAAAGGCGGCAAAATTTTGGCTTTCTTTGACATTGCCTCTGAAGCATCAGCCCTGACTGCTCCGGTTCACGATGTTTTCAAGCCCTCTGATTTCGGCAGCCTGCCGCAGCTGTGGGGCATCAAATTCCACGCCGAAAACGTTATTGCCGATATGGACAATTCCACTACCATTGACGCTACGACCAATTATCGCACCAACCCTTTGTTTACACAGGATTTAATTCAGTTTTATTTGCAGGGCAAAAATTTTAATCCCGACTTCAAAGCGACCAAAATGCTCAAAAAAATGATGTTGACAACCGCCGCCGACATCACGCCTTTAGACAATGCGCCGATTTATTTTTTCCCGTTGTTGCAAGCTAGCGATAACTCCGCTTTATTATCATCAGATGTTTTCTACCAAAACACTCCGCCGGCTGAAATATTACGCAATTTTCACAAAGATGGTAAAACCAAAGTTATTGCCGCCCGCATTATCAGCAAAAATCATTCTGCTCCGTTTGAGCTGATTGCCGTTGGCGACAGTGATTTGCTGTATGACAACTTTTGGGCTTCGCATCAAACTATTTTAGAACGCAACTACACCATACCTTTATTGGACAATGCCAACTTTGTGCTTAATGCCTTGGATACCTTGCTCGGGCAAACCACACTTATCGACTTGCGCGGTAAAACCGACCGACCGCGTCCCTTTGTCGGAGTTGAAAAAATGCGCCGTGCGGCTCAACAGCGTTTCAAAATCAATGAAAAAGACATTTTTGACGATATTGACCGAACCAAACGCGGACTGCAGGAAATTTGGAATAAAAAGAATTTTGAAGGACGTGAAGATTTTACCGCTGATGAATTGGCCATTATTGCCGGCATCCGCCGTCAAATCGAGCAGCGGCGGCACGATTTATACAATATTCGTGTCAATGCCAATCGCGAACTTGCCAGACTGGATACAATTATCAAACTCGCTGATATTTATACCGTTCCGCTAATTGTTTTGCTGCTGATATTAGGCTTTTGGGCCGCACAGCACCGCAAAACGCTGCAAATCAAAACCGCTTTAACCGAAATTTGGCACAACCGCCGCCTCGGCTCATTGGGATTAACTGCCTTAATCTGTTTGTTATTCGGCATCGGTGCGGTTTATTATGAGCAGAACCACTCAATGGCAGTTTATGAAAATCAACCGGTATTTTCCGACTTGTCCTCGCAAATTAATCAAATTAGCCGCATTGACCTGACCACGCATGATAAACATTTGCGCTTCTTCCGTACCGACGGATTATGGCAATTGGAAGGACAGCCGCATTTTCGTGTTTATCAACAACGGATTCGCAGTTTTTTGAGTTCTTTATTGGAAGCCGTTTATTATGAGAAAAAATCGGCTAAAGCTGAAAATCTTGCCCTTTTCGGCTTAACTCCGCTGCGGCAAAAAGGCTCTTTAACGACCCGTATTGAGCTGAAAAACACTCAAGGCAAAATCATTCAAGCCTTTGAAGTCGGTAAATATGACCTTGATTTGGGACGCGGCGCTAAAGGCGCTTACCTCAAATTTGACAATCGTTTTCAAGTCTGGTTAGTCAAAATGGATTTAATCGATCTTTCGCTCAACCCGCAGGAATGGACTTACAGCACGGTTTGGAATCTTCGGTTCGGACGTTTGGCGCAAATTGACAACCAAACCGACACTGATTATATTGCCGATGTGATGAAAGAGTTGCTCAATGCCCATCTGATTTCCGCCGTTGATACTTTGCCGTCAAATGCCGCTGAAACCCTCAAACTTAATCTGGTGGTTGAAGGTGATCAGCAAGTCGAGTTAGACTTCTATCAGTCTGCCGAACATTACTACCTGCGTTATAATTTTATTAAAATCGGTAATCAGGGGAATTTGTTTGATTTCAGTCAAACCGCCGCCGCGGTCTATTATCAGATTTCCGCCGCCGATATGGAGAAAATAACTCATGCCGTTACCCGTTGATAAAGCTAACCGCCTTAAGCGAAATGCCGCTCTCGGCAGTATTACATTGTCGGTAATTTTAGCATTGCTCAAAACTGTCGGTGTTTTTTATACTGGCTCGCTGGCTGTTTTATCCTCTTTGATTGACAGTTTAGCCGACCTGTTTGCCTCGTCCGTAACTTTCCTTGCCGTTCGTTATTCATCGCAGCCGGCCGACTGTTCTCACCGTTACGGCCATGGCAAAGCTGAAGCCTTAAGCGCTTTGCTGCAATCGGCTTTCATTGCCGGATCGGGACTTTTTGTTATGGTCGACGGCATCAACCGCCTGTTTACACCGCAGCCGATTGTGCAAGCCGGTGTCGGTATGGCAATTATGCTGATAAGCTTGGTTTTAACGCTTGTTTTAATTACTTATCAGCGCTATGTCGCCCGCCAAACCCGCTCTCAAGCCATTGCCGCCGATTCGGCACACTATACGGTTGATATTATAACCAATCTGTCGATTATTTTGACTCTGGCCGTCATCAAATTGTGGGACTTGTCATGGTTTGATATCGTTACTGCTTCGGTTATCTCCGCTTACCTGATAATCAATGCCTATAAGCTGGCTTACAATGCGGTTTCAATGCTGCTGGATAAGGAATTGAGCGAAGACATCCGCTCTGACATCCGTAAAATTGTTATGTCCTGCGCTCATATTAAAGGCCTACATGACCTGCGCACTCATGACCTTGGCAGCAATTATATGTTCGAGCTTCATCTTGAGCTTGATGGCAATTTAAGCCTTAATACCGCTCATAAATATTGTGATGAAGTAGAAGCGCAGCTGCGGCTGAAATACCCGCAAGCCCAAATCATTATTCATGAAGATCCGGTCGGCCTCACTGAAGATCGTCTGGATGACCATTTAGGACACTGCAATCTGTAAAAATATGTTTATAATTTAATAAACATTTTCGTATTATAATTATCATATTCGTTGATAGCGCTAATTTTTGACAAGGATAATCAATATGTTTGTAAGTTTAAATAAAAAAATTATTTACAGCATTATCACCCTGTTTATTTTTACTTCGCTGGTTTTCAGCTTTGCCTTTTACAAGGTTTATATCAATAAAATTCAGGAAGAACAAATCCAAACAATTCAGCGCAACCAACAATACATTAACGTGCTTTACCGCAATATCCGCCTCAATAAAGAACTCAACCTTATTTTAGCCGCCAACCCGAAAATTTCTCTTTCTGACCCGAGTATCGTCGAAAACCTCTTGCAGCATTCCGAAGAAAAACAGCTCAAACTGTTAAATGAAGAGCGCCAAAACATCTCTAACATCAATCAGGAGTACAGCCGGCGCTATGAAGCCATTCAACAAAGTATCCGAATTTTGGAACTGAGTTCAGTTTTACTGATTTTATCAATCATTATGATGGCTTATTTGCTGGCACGCTGGATTTTAACCCCGATTAACCGCATTTCCCAAATTGCCGGCAAAGTTGCCGCCGGAGATTTATCGGTCAGAATTCATCGTGAACATCAATCGCATTTCACCGATGAGCTTGATCAATTGATTTTAACCTTCAATCAAATGTTGGACAACCTGCAAAAAGTAATTTCCGAAGTCAAGGATAAAGAACGCTTTTTACAAGCCTTAATTGACAGCATCCCCGATGGTATCCGCGTTATTGATTCTGATTATAATATTGTGGTTGCCAACAAAGCTTATCTGCATCAGGTCGGCGCAGCCAATCAAAACTGCCTCAAGTGCTATGCCGGTTCGCACGGACGCAACCAACCTTGTGATACCGCTTATTATCATTGCCCGCTGCACGAGCTGTTGCATAATCATCACCGCAATATCCGCGTAGTTCAACAATTTGCACATTTTCCCAATCGTCATCTCTCAATTAATGCCGCTCCGTTAAGATATGATGATGCCAAAAAATATATTGTTGAATCAATCCGTGACTTAAGCGATGATATTAATTTTTCACATCAGCAAAAATTATCTTCCTTAGGCTTTTTATCAACGTCTATCGCTCATGAAATCAAAAACCACCTTGGCGCGCTGCGTATGATTTTGGAGCGTCTGCTTGACCGTTTTTATCAAGATAAACCGGATACCTGCGAGGAAAAGAAACACTTATTGCTGATTTATAATGAACTGCTTAATTGTATTGACGTACCCGAACGCCTGCTCAAACTGACTCGTGCCTCGACTGATGATAAACAAATTGTTGACTGCAACAGTGCCATTAACGATGTTTTGGGCTTACTGGACTTTGAAGCCAAGAGCAAAGGCGTTAACATTGTCTTCAGTCCCTCGCCTGATGAACTTAAAATTACCGGTAATGAAACCGACTTTAAAATGGCTGCCATCAACCTGATTTTAAACGCCATTAAAGCTATGGACGCCAATGGTATCTTAACCATTCACATTAACAAAGACCGCAATAAAGTCAAAATCAGCTTTAATGATACCGGCATCGGCATTTCCGAAGAAAACCTGACGCGGATTTTCGAGCCGTTTTTCACTAACGGACGCGAAGACCGCCAACGCGGCAACGGCCTTGGATTAGCTATTACCAAATCAATCGTTGAAAAATTCGGCGGACATATCAATGTGACCAGTCAGGTCGGCGTCGGCAGCTGTTTCACTTTGTCCTTTCCGGCAATAAAAAATGTTGCAAAAAAATAATTATGGGTTTATTAATACTGCAACGTAAAAAAAACAAAGGATTTATAATGAGTAAAGAAGAACTTTTGGAATTAACCGGTGAAGTTATTGAAAAACTCCCTAATGCGATGTTCCGCGTAAAACTGGAAAACGGAGTTGAAATTTTGGCTCACACCGCCGGCAAAATGCGCAAATTCCGCATTCGCGTTATGGTAGGGGATAAAGTTGATATCGAAATGACTCCCTATGACCTGACTAAGGGACGCATTACTTTCCGTCATAAAGACTAAAATGATTTTAACCCTCGTTGCCTTGTTGTAATGAGGGTTATTTTTTACCACAAAAAAAGGGCTTCACGATTGTGAAACCCTTTTAATGTTAATTAATGTTAATGGAATGACTTATCCAATTTCTCGCGCAAACTCGACAAAATCTGCGCCCGTGCTTTTTCTCGATTGGCAACAAGCTCTTGTGCCTGCCACTTGCCGATGACGTCTTTTAAAACATCATTCAAAACCGGAACAATGATTTTAGTGTCTATTTTTCGTTCAACCCTTGCAAAATGTAAGAACTTACCATTTCGCCGTAAAATGACGGATCGTTAATCGCCTCACCTTCGGCAATCTTAGCCTGATCAAGCAAAATCTTTGCCACTTCCTCAACTTTGCTCCGCTTTTCTTCATCAACCGTCATATCCGCCAACTTAATAATCAACGGATGATACGGATTTAATTCCAAAATTCTGGTGCTGGCAAACGCGGTTTGCTGCTGGTGGCTGCGCATCAACCGCTCCAGATGAATGCTCATTTGTCCGTTTTCAACCGTCAGACTTACCGGTGATTTGGTCAGTTTCTCGGTAGTGGTGACTTTACCGACTTCGGTTTTGAACATTTCCGTCATCAAATCAACCAATTTTTGCAAACTGCCCTCATCGGCTTTGGCTTCTTGCCGCTCAATCTTCATATCAACATCGGCTTGCGTAATATGCTTAACGGTAAAACCTTTGTAATTAGGCAATGTTTGCGGCCAAAATTCATCAATCGGATCAGTCAGCAACAACACCTCAATCCCTTGAGCCTTAAAAGCTTCCAATTGCGGGTTGTTTGCCAAAACCTTAACATCATCGCCGGTAATATAATAAATGGCTTTTTGTTCTCCTTGTACTCGCGCAATATATTCATCCAATGTGGTCAGTTTGTTTTCATCATGCGTCGAGGCAAAATACGACAACGAGGCAATTTCTTCACGATTGGCAAAGTCTTCATAAATACCTTCTTTAAATGCTATGCCGAAATTCTGCCAAAACTTCATATAGTCATCATAATTCTGCGCCCGTTTTTTCAACTCTTTCAGCAGCCGCGAAACCGTGCCGTGCTTAATCTTTTCAATCAACGCACTGTGCTGCAGCATTTCACGCGAAATGTTTAATGACAAATCAGCCGAATCAATAACTCCTTTTACAAAGCGCAGATATGAGGGCATCAACTCCTCTACTTTATCGGAAATAAACACTTTATTGACATACAGCTTTAACGAATTTTTCTTATCCGGCTGGAACAAGTCATACGGCATTTCGGAGGGAATAAACAATAACCCCGTATATTCAATATTTCCTTCGGCCTTAAAATGCAGCGTCATCCACGGATCATCAAAATTATGGGAAATATGGTGATAAAACTCTTTATATTGTTCGTCGCTGATTTCGGATTTATGCCGCGTCCATAGAGCTGAGGCGGTATTAACCGTTTCTTCCCCGGCTTCGCCAAGCTCCAATACAATCGGGTAATCTATATGGTCAGAATAAGTACGGATAATCTGGCGCAAATAAATCGTGTCGGTATAATTTTTATCATCAGCTTTCAAAAACAGTTTAATATCCGTACCGTTTCCTGCTCGCTCCGCTGACGTAATTTCAAAACCGTTTTTACCGTCAGAAACCCATTTCCAAGCCTCTGCCTCGCCAGCTTTATGAGTAATAATTTCTACTTTGTCGGCCACCATAAATGCCGCATAAAAACCCACGCCGAATTGGCCGATAAGCTCCATGCCCGAACCGTTATCTTTGATATTGCGCACAAACTCCGCCGTACCCGATTTGGCAATCGTACCCAAATGGTTAATCAGGTCTTCCTTGTTCATGCCGATACCGTTGTCGCTGATGGCCAGAGTGGCATTTTGGGCATCGGGAATAACTTTAATCTTAAACGCGCCGTTGCCTTTGGCGATATCCGGATTGGTCAGCATTAAATATTTCAGTTTATCACACGCATCAGAAGCATTAGAAATCAGCTCCCGTAAAAAAATCTGTTTCTCTGAGTAAAGCGAGTTGACCACAATATCCAACAATTTGCTGACTTCAGCTTGAAATTCCATTTTATCCGACATTGACATACTCCTAAAAAACTAATCTAAAGTTTAGATAGGAATTAAAACGCCGATATACAAGTTTTGACCGCAAATTATTTTTTACTTGATTTATTCCCGAATATGAGTACATTGAAGAAGATTTTAAGACTAACCTTATTGGAGAAAATTTATGGTATCTGTTGTTAATGATGCTTGCATCAAATGCAAAACTTGCGCTGATGTTTGCCCGGTTGACGCTTTTCACGAGGCTGAAACTCAATTGGTTGTTGATCCTGACACCTGCATCAGCTGCGGCGTTTGCATTTCCGAATGCCCGCAAGGCGCTATCACCCCTGATGATGAAGCTGATGAAAAATGGGTTGAGTTCAACGCCGAACAAGCTAAAGTCTGCCCGGGTGCTAATGACTAATTAGTTTGTTGTTTGCTTTATGCAAAAGGATATTCTCTTTTTCGGAGAATATCCTTTTTATTTGGTCGTCATATTTTTATTGCTAATTCAAACAACTTAGGTTAAATCTTGGAAAGATGTCAATTTATTAAGGTTAAACAAAAATGATAAGCAAACCACAAGAAACCACTTATTACGACGTTGTCGGTATCGGCAATGCCATTGTCGATGTGCTGGCCAAGGTCGGAGAAGGATTTTTACAGGAACGCAATTTGCCCAAAGGCGGTATGACTTTGGTTGATGCCGTTACCGCCGGCAAAATATATGCTGATTTAGTTCCCGAACGCGAAGTTCCCGGCGGTTCATCAGCCAATACGGTTGCAGGCTTAGCCTCCTTAGGCGGAGCGCCGGCTTTTATCGGCAAGATTCATGATGACGAACTCGGACAGGAATTTACCCGTGACATCGGCGCGGCCGGAGTCGACTTTTTTACAGCCCCATTGAACGAAGGACCGGTTACCGGACGCAGCATTGTTTTGGTTACCCCTGATGCTCAGCGCTCGATGTTTACTTATTTGGGAGCATCTAAAAAACTTTCGGCGCAAGATATTGATGAAAACATCATCAAAGCCAGCAAAATCACTTATCTTGAAGCTTATTTGTGGGATGAAGAATGCGACAAAGAGGCGATGATTCGCGCCGCCGAAACCGCTCATGCTTATGGCCGCGATGTAGCGTTCAGCTTGTCTGACAAATCTTGTGTTGACCGCCATCGCGCCGATTTTCTGGACTTTGTAAAAAATCATGTCGACATTTTGTTCGGCAATGAAGATGAGCTGGTATCTTTATTTAATGGTGAAGATTTTTATAAATCATTAGATTTGATTAAAAATGATGTTGATATTGCCGCCATTACCCGTGGCGCAAAAGGTTCGGTTGTGGTTAACGGCCGCACCAAAACATTTGTCGAAGCCGAAAAAGTTGAAAACGTAGTTGATACTACCGGCGCCGGCGACTTGTACGCTGCCGGATTTTTATACGGGCTTACGCAGGGACGCAGCTTGGGAACATGCGCTATCATTGGCTCTATTGCCGCGGCCGAAATTATCGGACACTATGGCGCTCGTCCCGAAATCAGCTTGCGCGGCTTGGTTCGTAACAAACTGTTATCCTACGGCAAACGTGCTTAACAAGGCTCAAGCAAATAAAAAAAGCGGATAGTTTTTAACTACCCGCTTTTTTTAGTCTTCGATTGATTTCACAATATAGTGCCGCATTGCTCCAACCAAAAATAATGAAGACAATGATGTCAACAGAAATATCATCATCCCATCGTCATCAAAGATACTTGTTTGTTGATAATCGCACCAGAACTTGGTAGACAGAAAAATCAGAACTAACGTCAGTGAAGAAATCAGTAAGCTGAAATCCCGCATATCACAACTTCTTATCGTTGTTTTAATTTTTGTTTCCCACCACCGATCAACTCGCGGATTTTTGAAATATACAATCATTATCAGATAGATAATCAATAAAATTGTTGCATACCCTGCCGGAAACTCCCAATTAAGCACGAAAAAATCAATAAAGTTTGTCATAATCCATAAAATTTTATATCTTAATTATATTTTTGTATAGTTATAATACCGCGAATTGTCAGTGATTGCAAGCCCATACCTATTTAAAATATAAAATTTTTTGACTAATTTCTTGAATTTTAAATTTAGAAGTGTATTGTGAGTCGAATTTAACAAAAAACAAACATAACTATTATCAATAACAGTCCGGTTATGACTGTTTAAGGTACGGTTATTTCTTTCATAAATAGCCGTGCCGGAAGCGAATTAAGCGACGACATGTACACTTTTATAGTACACGAGGAGCTGAATTTGCGACATGACGACTGTTTAGGGTACGGTTATTTCTTTCATAAATAGCCGTGCTGGAAGCGAATTAAGCGACGACGTGTACACTTTTATAGTACACAAGGAGCTGAATTTGCGACATGACGACTATTTAGGGAAGAAATAAAGAATGGAAATGAGAAATATTGCCATAATAGCTCACGTTGACCATGGTAAGACAACGATGGTCGACGGACTGCTAAAACAAAGCGGAACATTCAGAGACAACCAAAAGGTTGAAACTTGTGTTATGGATAGTAATGATTTGGAAAGAGAAAGAGGTATTACTATCTTGTCAAAATGCACTTCCGTTAACTGGCACGGTACCCATATTAATATTGTTGACACCCCGGGACACGCTGACTTCGGCGGTGAAGTTGAACGTATTTTATCTATGGTTGACGGCGTTGTCTTGTTGGTTGACTCTTCTGAAGGACCAATGCCGCAAACCAAGTTTGTACTTGGCAAAGCCTTAAAATTGGGACTTTGTCCGATTGTGGTTATCAATAAGGCCGACAAACCGGATGCCCGTTGCGACGATGTGTTGAATGAAGTATTTGACTTATTTGTAAGCCTGAATGCCAATGATAAGCAGCTTGACTTTCCGGTGCTTTATGCCTCCGGTCGTAACGGTTGGGCGGTTAAAGAACTCAGCGATGAGAAAAAAGATTTAACTCCGTTGTTTGAGCTTATCTGTTCTTACGTTCCCAAACCGGCTTGTGAACCGGACAAACCGTTCTCCATGTTGGCGACCACTTTGGAAGCTGATAAGTTTATCGGCCGCCTTTTGACCGGTAAAGTTCAATCCGGCAGCTTGAAAGTTAATGATACGGTTAAAGTTTTAGATAAAGACAGCCATGAAATTGAACGTGTCCGCATCAGCAAAATCTTGGCATATCGCGGACTAACTCGTGAAAGTTTGGAAGAGGCGCATGCCGGCGATATTATTGCCGTTGCCGGTGTAGTTAAAGGCACGGTGGCTGACACCATTTGCGCTTTGGAAGTAAATGAAGGTATTCATGCGCAGCCGATTGACCCGCCGACTTTGGCCATGACTTTCTCAATCAACGATTCGCCTTTGGCCGGACGCGAAGGCGACAAAGTAACTTCCCGCATGATTTGGGATCGCTTGTGCAAAGAAGCCGAAGGCAACATTGCTCTGCGGATTTCGCGCACTGATACCACCGATTCGTTTGAGGTTGCCGGCCGTGGTGAATTGCAGCTTGGTGTTTTGATTGAAACCATGCGCCGTGAAGGTTTTGAGCTGTCAATTTCACGTCCGCGCGTTTTGATGAAAAAAGACGAAAACGGCAAATTGTTAGAACCGATTGAAGAAGTTGTTGTCGACGTTGATGAAGAATTTTCCGGCGCGGTTGTTGAAAAACTCGGACGCCGCCGCGGTGAATTGGTTGAAATGATACCTTCACAGTTAGGCAACAAAGTTCGTTTGATTTTCAATGCTCCGTCACGAGGTTTAATCGGTTATCACTCCGAGTTTTTGACCGATACTCGCGGTACAGGTGTTATGAACCGGCTGTTCAAATGCTATGAACCTTATAAAGGCGAGATTGAAAGTCGTCGCAACGGTGTTTTGATTTCGTCTGAAACCGGAACGGCAATTGCTTATTCATTGTGGAAATTGCAAGACCGCGGCCCGATGTTCATTGATCCCGGTGTTCCGGTTTATACCGGCATGATTATCGGCGAACACACCAAACCTAATGATATTGAAGTTAACCCCTGCAAATCAAAACAGTTAACCAATATCCGCGCTGCCGGTAAAGATGAAGCCATTGATTTAGTACCGCCGCGCAAACTGTCTTTGGAACAAGGTTTGTCCTACATTCAGGAAGACGAGCTGTTGGAAGTAACCCCTAAGACCCTGCGGTTGCGCAAACGAGTATTAGACCCGATTGCCCGCCGTCGTATCAAACCGGAAGTTATTGAATAAACTAAAAGCCCCGATATTTTATCGGGGCTTTTTCTAATCAAATGTAATCATTACCTTTCATAAGCTCGGCTCGTTCTGACCTGCTTAAGGCTTTAGTTTTTGTTGGAGCATCCCTTTTATCGAGCTGCCCACAAATTGCGAATAACACCCGATCCAGACACCATAATAACAAGACACCTGACATCAACGGCAACCCCAGAATCACCAGTGACAGCAACAACGAACCATTAACCTGACAAACCGCCACACTCGCTAACAATGCTGTCAAACAAATGCCGCAAAAGAGACGAGTCGGATTTTTGAACAAGTAAGCCACAAACAAACCCATTCCGACCATAACCAACAGCAGCCACGCCCAAATCGGAGCGCTAACCGTTAAAATCGTGAAAGTTTCCATGATTAAAAAATTTTAATTATTATGTTAATAGTTTTATTATGTTTTTAAAATAGCCATTTTTGTTTGATTTGCAAGCAAAAAAAATCCTCCGCTTAGGGAGGATTTATACAATTCGATAAATGGAGAAGATATTTTTATTTTCGTTAAGTTGTTATCTTTGATTTCCTTTCGCAAGACTATTAACATCAATATTAGCATAATCTTTGCCTAATTTACGTTTCAGAACTTCCATATCAACTCCGCGGCATGGACCTTCAGCAAGTTTTGTCGCCTTTTCAATTCCGGACTTAGAATTGGCATAAACACGATATTTAAGCGGATTAGCTTCTTTAACCTCGCCTTCCGCCAATTGATTGTACTCCTGTCTTAATGTTTTAATATCAGTCATTTTTCTTCTCCATAAAAAGCCCATCTCTTTTTGTCCATTATCGCAATATAAACGCAATTTGTCAACATTTAAATTGCGTTAAAAACTAATATTTTCCAAGTTATAAACCGTTTTTGTAAAAATTTGACAAATTTATTTTACCCTTTTGCACAATTGTCAATTTTTTCGCCCGCGGTCAGCGCCCCCGTTTACGGTCAATTCCTTAGAGATTCGTTGTTTTTATCCATTTTTTAATAATTTATAATCTACAATCGGTTAAAATCAACTTAATAAAAAAGCATAGGCACAAAAAATGAGTCTTTTCAAATCAATTGCCACCTTTGGCGGCTTTACTCTGATTTCCCGCATCACCGGTTTTTTTCGTGATATGGCTTTGGCCAATTACTTAGGCGCGGGCATGGTGGCGGATGCTTTTTTTGTCGCGTTCAAACTGCCTAATTTATTTCGCAGCCTTTTCGCCGAAGGGGCTTTTACCACCGCTTTTGTCCCGATGCTTTCCCACAAAATCGTTACCGACGGTAAGGAAAAAGCTTTTGATTTTGCAGCGGCGGCAATTTCCGTTTTGAGCTTTTTCATCGGCATTTTTGTAATCCTGATTGAAATTTTTATGCCTTATGTCGTGCAACTGCTCGCCCCGGGGTTTGCCGAAGACGCCGGCAAACTTGAGTTAGCCACCACCTTATCACGCATAACTTTTCCGTTTTTGCTGTTTGTTTCAATTGTGTCTTTCCAGTCCGGCATCTTAAATTCTTTAGGTAAATTTGCTGCTCCGGCGGCCGTATCGATTATCCTCAATCTGGTTATGGTTGCTTCGGTTTTTATCTTTATGCCTTTTGATATTTCACCGGCACAAAGCGTGTCTTACGGTGTAGCATTAGCCGGTGTTATGGAAATTTTATGGTTAATGCGCTGCCTCAAACGGGAAAATGTCATAATCAAACCGCAATTTAATATCCTGAAGCTGATAAAAGATTCATCTATTCGCACTTTATTCAAACGCATTGCTCCGGGGGTTTTGGGTGCCGGCGTTTATCAAATCAATATGGTGGTCGACACCATTATCGTATCTTTAGTCGGCACCGGAGCTATCTCATGGTTATATTATGCCAACCGCATCCAGCAACTGCCCTTAGGCGTGGTCGGAGCGGCAATCAGCGTAACCGTCCTGCCGATTTTATCCCGCAGCCTCAAATCCGCCAATCCTGAAGAAGCCGGTGAAATCCAAAACAAAGCCATTGAATACGCCGCCTTGCTTTCGCTTCCTGCTGCCGTAGCCATTATTGTTTTGGCCGAACCGATTGTAAATATTTTGTTCCAACACGGCAAATTCGGAGCGTTGGAAACACAAATGACCATGCAGGCCGTAATAGCTTACAGCATCGGACTGCCGTCATATGTCTTTGTTAAAGCCTTGGCCCCCAACTTTTTTGCCCGCGGCGACACCAAAACGCCGGTAAAATACAGTATGGTCGTGTTGCTCACCAACCTCAGTTTTGCCATTATTTTAATGAAACCGTTAGGACACGTCGGCATTGCTTTGGCGACCACCATTGCCTCTTTTGTATCGTTATACCAATACGGCCGCGGATTAAAAAAACGCAATTTTTGGTGCTGCACCGGCTTTTTGTGGCACAAAACCTTCAAAATTTTATTATGCTCGCTATTTATGGGATTAGTTCTCTTTTCCGCCGACAGTTTATTAAACCTGCATTTCGGCGGCTGGCTGAACCTGTCAATGCTTGCCAAATGCACCATTTTTGGACTTTTATGCATCTTGGGACTTGCAACTTTTGCAATTGCGGCTAAAATCAGTGGTGTGCTGAATATTACGGATATTTTGAAAACCTTAATCAAACGGAAGAAACACAATGCCTCACCCCAATCTTAAATCTTATCTGTTTGCTGCTTATACCAAAATTCGCGGTTGGTTTGTCAGTGGTATCATCCCGCTCAGCACCAAGCTGAAAAACTTCTGCACCTCCTGGTGGAAGATAATGCTTTTAATCTTCAGCGGCTTTTTTATTCTTTACTATGGTTTAGGCGGTTGGAGCGTCAACAAAATTGATACCGATACCGACTATGAAATTAATACGCCGGCTAATCAATCCGCGACTATTGAAATGATGTCGTTTTTAATCAATCGCGAAGTTCGCGAGAATATGTGGACTCCTAACCTGCCGTTTGTTTTTCCGTCCTATTTTCTGGATAATATGCCTAACTTTCAGTTGGGTTTATTTTCCGCTTTACAAAACACCTCTAAGGCCATGGCGCGGCGGCTTGACAAAACGGTCGCCAGCTCTGATGATCGTCCGCTTAAAACCGCAGCCGAATATTTGAGCTACCCCGGAACGATTTGGATGTTTTCACCGCAAAACAAACTTGTACCTGTCCCCTCTGCTGGCAGCCAATATCGCAAAGCCCGCAAACAATTGATTAATTATAATCAGTCCCTGCGTGACGGCAGCGATGTATTTTATAAAAGCCCGCAAGACTTAGCCTACATTTTACAACAAATTGCCAAAGACTTATGGCGCAGCTCCGGTGTGTTGGAAGAACATATTCAAGAGCACAGCAGTGATTGGTTCGATTTTCAAAGTGATAACCTGTTTTATCATCAACAGGGCAAACTTTACGGCTATTATTTATTGATTAAGGCACTTTGCTTTGACTACAAAAACATTATTGTCGCAAGCGATGTTTATGCCCCGTTGACCAATATGCTGAAAGCGCTTGAAAATGCGGCGCACTTATCGCCGACAATTGTCTATAACGGCACAATTGCTTCTTCGGCCAACAGCCTGCTGGCTCTTAATTACTACACCGTTAAAGCCGATGTAATCGCTGAAAGCATTATAAAACGCCTTTTAGAAACCAACCCCATACCGCCGCAAGGACACGCCGATGATTATTGAAACCCAAACCACGCCTGATGCTGATATTTTAAACTTTTTTCCCCCGGTTAAGGTATTGCAATCCGGTACGGCCGAATTTATTGATGCCAAATCTTTACGCCGCTCACCTTTGGCGGAAAAGCTGTTTGATCTTGGCGATGTTGTTTCGGTTTTTATGACGCCGGATATGATTTCCGTCACCAAGAATAATGCGGCCTCATGGGACAGTTTAAAACCTTTAATTTTAGCTGAAATTATGGACTTTTTTGCCACCGGCGAAAATCCGGTCGTTGCCGAAGATGCCGCTCCTGATAATGCTGAAATCATCAAACAAATCGAAGGTCTTATTAATGCGCGGGTGCGTCCGGCCGTAAAACAAGACGGCGGCGATATCGTTTATAAAAAATTTGACCATGGCATTGTTTGGGTGGAAATGCGCGGCGCTTGCTCCGGCTGCCCTTACGCCATGGTTACCCTGAAAGAGGGAGTGGAAAAGCTGCTCAAGACATATATTCCCGCCGTTAAAGAAGTTAAAAATATTGCTGAAACCGCCAAGGAATAACTGTGTATAAGCTCATAACCGCCGTTTTATTTTTTCTTTTTACCATAACCTCTGCGGCTCAAGCGGCCTTAGAGTTCGGCGAGATGAGCGTTTCCGAGCTGGAACAAATTTATAAATATTACGGCTATGACGGAGAGCGTGGTTACCTTATGCTCGACAACTATCGTTATCCGCCGCTTCTTCTTAAGCGTCTGCCGACGGATTTTGCCGCCTTAAAAACCATTGATGAAGAAAAACAGCACGCTTTGTTTATCAAAATTTTAGCTCCGTTAGCTATGACGATTAATCAAAAGATTGCCGACCAGCGCCGACTGCTTGAACAAATAAACCGCGATTTTACGACCAATCACGAACTCTCCAAGGCTCAAACCGCCTATGTTGAAAAACAAGCACAAACTTACGATATTTTCACTCGCCTGCAGGGATACCAGCGTTATAATCTGTTGCTTAAAGAGCTTTTGGTTCGTGTTGACGAAATTCCGCCGTCATTCTTGATAGCGGCGGCGGCGATTGAAACCGATTGGGGCAATTCACGCTTGGCCGCGGAAGGAAACGCTCTTTACCGCCAACTTAGCTGGCACACCTCTCAAGGCCTAAAACCGCAAGACGAAACCACCGAAACTGATTACCGCATCAAATCTTACCCCACACTTTATGCCGCCATGGAAGAATTTGCACTCAAACTTAATTCGCATATAAATTTTGCGCATATGCGCAAATTTCGCAAGCAACTGCGTCTCCGAAACAGCCCCTTACAGGGTACAACTTTTGCCTATACCTTGTTTGGCAATTCCGCACTCAAAAATTATGCCGGAATTTTAGAATACACAATTGCGTACTACGAATTGAATATAATTGACAAATCGCACCTTGACGATAAAATGATTGTAGAACAGTTACCTGCGAACCTGTCAAAGCATTTGAGGTCCAAACTGTAACAAAAATGTCATTAGGCATCGCGGTTAAAATCTATTATTATTAAAATTGAAAGTAACTGATAATGGCACAAAACAATGAATAAAGACCAATTATCCATTCAAGATGTTAAAAATCTTTCTGCACATCCACGGCTTGAAACCAAGGCCATTGTGGCGGAAAAAGTGAGTACGTATTACAACGGTCATACCGTAACTGGCAAAGGGATGAAATTAGCCGAAGATATTTTCCGCATTATGGTTCGTGATGTCGAACTCAAACTGCGGCAAGTGGTAGCCGAATGTCTGAAAAACTGCCATAATCTACCTGATGATATTGTGGCCTCCGTTATCCGTGATGCCGACAGCGTAGCCGTGCCGTTTATCAAATATTATGCTAATCTCAGCAACGAAGACTTAATCAAAATTTTAAACATCCCCAGCATTAACAAACAAAAGGCCGTGGCTCAACGCCTCAATCTGCCCAATGAAATTTCGGCTTACATTGTGGAAAAATGCCCCGAAGAAGTGGTCGGCGTCCTCATCTCCAATGAAACAGCCTCAATACATGAAAAAACCTACAATTCCATTATCGATAAATATTCTCACAGCGAAGATATTCAGCGCCGTTTGGTTTTGCGTACCGAAATTCCGACTTCTGTCGTTGAAAAAATTGCCAACTCCTTGTCGGAAGAACTGAAAAAACGCCTGATTTTGTCTCACAATCTTCCGGCTGACCTTGCTTCCGACATTATTGACGAGGTTAAGGAAAAAACCACTTTGCGTATCTCGGAAGATTACAGCTCCGATAAACAGATTGAAGAATTGGTTCACCAACTTTATACTTCTAACCGCCTCACGCCCAATCTGGTTGTCCGCTCGATCTGCATGGGGGATATGAAATTTTTTGAATACTCGTTGGTCTATTTATCCAACACTCCTATTATTGAAGTCCGCAAAATTTTGTTTAATACAGCGGCTGATTTTATGATTCGCAACCTGTTACGCAAAGCCTTCATTCCTAAGACTATGTTTCCGGCCGTTTTCAGTGCGCTCAAAGTTATCAAAGATATCAAATTCGACTGCCGCAAAAATGACCGCAAATCATTTGCTCACAAAGTCATTGAGCGCATTTTGACCTATAATGCCGACAATGAAGAATTAAGCGATGATGATATTAATTATCTGGTTTCCAAAATCAGCTGATTTTATGTTTTTTTAACCAATAAGCACTATGCTGTATCTTAACTTAAACGGAGGATACACGCGTGGCTTATACCGAAGAAAAACCAATCGCCCAAAAACTGCTGGAAATTATGGAGCAGCTTGTTACCGAACCTGATTATATGGTTACGGCCGAACACATTATACAAACCGCTGTGACAAGCGCCAATGCTGACGTCGGAATGTTTTTCTCCGTCCTCGACAACAAATTCATCAATTTGGAATATTGCTATGCACCTAAACTGCGTATTGACCGTGCCAATATTGAAAATTTAGGACTTTTTTCCAGCCTTTTTATTCCCGACGCCAAAAACAAACCTCTTAAAAAACCGCTGGAACAATGTGTCCTAAAAGCCGGTATCATCAATTTTGACAATCTTTATGCCAACCCCGACTTTGACACCGCTAATTATGCTCGCTTTGACGAAAGTTTTGATACCTCAACCGTTTCTGTTTTGCTACTTCCGCTTATTGACCACCATCGCAATGTCATCGGCGTTACCTTATTTATTAACGCCCGTAATCCCAACGGACAGATTATAAGTTTCACGCCCGAACAGCAAAAAAACTTGGTTTCTTTATGTTCAAGCTTAACAATCATTACCGAAAACAAAAATCTGCGCGAAGCTTACCGCCAACTTCTGGAATCTTTCATTGAGGTTCTGGCGCGGGCAATCGATGCCAAATCGCCATATACCGGCAGCCATTGTCAGCGTGTTCCGATTATCACCCGCCTGTTAGCTACCGCCGCGGTCGAGGAAGATGCAGGCAAACTCAAAGATTTTACCATGTCGCCTGATGATTGGTACAGTCTGCATATCGCCTCCTGGTTGCATGACTGCGGCAAAGTCACAACCCCCGAATATATTGTTGACAAAGCCACCAAGCTTGAAACCATCAACAACCGTATTCACGAAATCCGTAATCGTTTTGAGATTTTGCGCCGTGATGCCCATATTGAATACTTGCAAAAACGCCTGCACCAAACCGACACTCAGGAAAATCTGCAGGCGGAATTTGTTGCCAAAGTCAAAAAGCTTGAAGATGACTTTGCTTTTGTAGCTGCTTGTAACAAAGGCGATAAACCTTTGGTCGATGCCGACATTTCACGTTTGGAACACATATCCAAAGCCAAATTCACCCGTTATTTTAATCGTATGTTAGGGCTTTCTTGGGCTGAACGCGAAAATATCAAAGACCGCGAAATTTTTGAGCACCCGGCTGAAGAAAACCTGCTTCAGAACCGCCCTGACCAAATTTTCGGCCCGTATAATCGCGGCGAATTATATAACTTGGAAGTCCGCCAAGGTACTATCACCAAGGAAGAACGCGAAAAAATTAACGAACATATCGTTGTTACCATTGATATGCTCAAAGCCCTGCCCTTCCCTCAAGAACTATCCAAAGTGGTTGAATATGCCGGCTGCCACCATGAACGGGTTGACGGTAAAGGCTATCCCAACGGTTTAACCGGTGACCAAATGTCCGTTCCGGCCAAAATTATGGCCATTGCCGATATTTTTGAGGCTTTGACGGCCTCTGATCGTCCTTATAAAGAGCCGAAAAAACTCTCCGAAGTCCTGCACATTATGCAGGAGATGAAAAACACCGGACATATCGACCCTGATTTATATGATGTTTTCATCCGTGGCGAGGTTTATAAAGACTATGCCGAACAATATATTAAACCTTCGCAAATCGATGAAATTAATCCGGAGGATTATTTATAATGCTTAATGTTTATCCGGTTTTGTGCCGTGCCGGTTATATGGACAACTATTGTTATATCATTGTCGACAATGCGACTAAAACTGCCGCTGTCGTTGATGCCTCTGAAGCACCGGTTATCATTGACCGCTGCCGCGAGCTTGGTATAACTCCGCAATATATTTTCAACACCCACCACCATTTTGACCACACTGACGGCAATCAGGAACTCAAAGCCGCTTTTAATGCCAAAGTTGTCGGTAATGCAGCCGACAAACATCGTATTCCGGCTCTTGACCTGGAAGTCAAAGATGGTGAAACTTTTACCTTAGGTGCAAGCAAAGCGCAGATTATAGATGTCTCTGCCCACACGCAAGGCCACATTTTGTGGTATTTTCCGGCGGATAAAATTGTCTTCACCGGCGACACGTTATTTAATCTCTGCATCGGCGGTTTGTTTGAAGGCACGCCGGCGCAAATGTTTGCCGCTTTGCAAAAAATTAAACAACTGCCTGATGACACCGTGTTTTACCCCGGACATGAATATACCATGCCAAGTGCATCTTTTGCCTTACAATACAATCATAACAATGACGACATTCGCCGCTATCTGACACGCGCCCGCCAGCGCTTAGCTCAAGGTTTACCGGTTGCGCCCGTTACTCTTGGCGAAGAGAAACGCTGCAATCCTTATCTTGAGGCTGCCACCTTGAGCGAATTTTGTAATATTGCCTGAAAATTTTGGTACAAAATATTAGACAAAACCACTTTATTGTGATAATATAAAAGCATAGTAAAACATTTATTGCAGCGGATTAAAACCATGACTGATGAAATTGCAGACAAAACCCCCGGCGTTTACCTTTTTAATAATATGCCTCTGTCATTAAAAGAATTTTGCGCCGCACCACAAGATCAGTATAACGGCGGCTACGAGATTGGCGTCATCACGCTTATCAACCGCGAAAAAGCCCGCAATAATAATGATAAAGTCAGTTTCGTTGATCCTTCCTTTGTCGGCGACGATAGCGCTAAATTGCAAAGTGAGCTTAACAAACAAACCGGTAAAGACTTCTTGCTGACCGGTATTATTGATAATGGCATGATGAATCATTTTATGACCTGTCTTGGGAATAACGCTCAGGATTATGGCAAAATCATCATCCCCTTTGCTCTTGACAACAATGTCGAAGGGCAAGTCGGACACGCGGTTACCTTAGTTTTGGACGCTAAGCATCACACCGCCGATATTATTGACCAAATGGGCGAACAAGGTTCACGACCAAGTTATGGTAATTCAATCGATGCTCTTAAAGAAAATCTGAAGGAAAATCTCGGCTATGACAACATTACCTATAATCAAGATTCTTTAACCGATAGAAATCGCATGAATTGCGCCTGTGTTGCCTCCATGGTGGCTAATGATATCATCGCCGGCCAAACACCTGAAACATACACGGAATCAGATGTCGACCAAAACCACCAAAACGACCAAAAGTTAGCCCGGCAAGCTCTGTTTAATCTGTATTACAATGATGATAAATTCAAAGAATTTCTTACTGCTGAAGGTAAAGATTGGAAGACCCTGTCTGATGACGAAAAACAAGATTTGATTGCCCAATACGGTGATCTTGCCCCTGACCAACAATATGATACCGAAGCTCGCGACAATGCCGATGAACGCTTCAAATTGGTGGTTAAACCTCATATTGAAGAAATCTTCCGCAACTCTGAACGCGGACAAGGCTTCAAACTCTACGATGATCCAACCTACCCGCATGCTTTGGCTTACAGACATGATGACGGCAGCAAGCTGATTATAACCGGCGAAACCTCCGGCCGCATTGAAAGCAAAAACGCTGCTGATCATGAAAACCTGTGTGAACTGGCCTTAAGAATGGGGTGCAATAATATGAACTTCGGCCCTTATTTCCAAGAACATTTGGATGAAGCCGCCCTGCTTTATGCTGCCTCCCTTAAAAAAGGTTTGGGCATCAAAAACGCACCTGATATTGAAAAGCTTAAAGAATTTCCTCAATATAACTACATCAAAAAAACTTTATTAAAACGGGCTTTAGAAACCGACAAAGACAATATTGCTTCTTCGCAAAAAAACCTTAAGGAATTTTTGCAAAATGATACTAAATACGGCGAACTTAACCAAGCTTTTGCTGACAAACTAAACGCCTTGACGACTATTGAACCTCAGGATCAAAACCCGTGGTATGTTTTGCAAAAATTAAAAACAACTTCTCTTGATACGCTCAGCGATGCCGAAAAGGCCACCAAAGAAGCTTATGAAGCGGATCATCAAAAATTTGAAACTGATGATAAGTTCAAAACAGCTTTTGAAGCCTGCCAAACAGCACAAAAAGAGCGTAATGATTATACCCATGATACCGAGCAATATAAATCATACCGCACCGCGCAGGAGCAATACAAAAAGGATATGACTGATGCGGTTGAGTTTTATATCAGCAATGGCGATGATAAAGAGCGCGTAGCCAAATTACAGGAGTTAATGACGCCTCCGACCGCCTCGAACCTTGCGGAAAAAGAGAAAGAAGAAAAAATTGCCCGCGATTTGCTAGCCCATAATACCGCCAACAATCAAGATAAATCTGACGCCGAAAAAGACCAAAGCTTTAAAGAAATGGCGGTGCGCTATATGATGCGGCAGGGACGCACAGACTTTTAGTCAAACTTACCGGTTTGGCGCAAGGCTTCTCCCACGACCATAACCGCTGACACCGCGACATTAATTGAGCGAGCTTTCTCATTCATCGGAATAACAATTCGGGCATCAACCGTCTGATGAACTTCTTCCGGTACGCCGGCAGATTCGCGCCCCATCAGAATTATATCATTGGGCTTAAATTCAAATTTGGTATAAGGCAATGTCGCATGCGTTGTCATCAACACCAAGCGCCCGTATTCCTGGGGATTCTCTGCTCGATAACGCAAAAAATCCTGCCAGGAATCATGCCGACGATAATCAACCATATCCAAATAATCCATTCCGGCACGGCGCATGGCTTTGTCGTTAAAAATAAAGCCGCACGGCTCAATAATATCTATCGGCAAATCCAAGCACGCGCACAGCCGCATAAGCGTACCGGTGTTTTGCGGAATATCGGGTTGAAATAAAGCCAAACGCATTTTTATTATCCTCATCAAGATTTAATTTTTTCCAAGCTTAGCGCAAAAAAACGAAAAAGCAAGCTTCGGCTGACCGAAAACTTGCTTTTGTTTAGCTTAAAATTGTCCGCGGCGATAAAGCAACTCACATTTATCCCGCAAAGTTTTACAATTTTCAAAGGTTGTAAAATACGGATTGTAATCAAAATATTTGTACAACACCGTCGCCAGTTTCATTTCATCAAGCCCATAATTAACATCGTGAACTCGCCCCTCGTAGGGAATTGAATCCAACGTGTATTCGGGGTGTTTGGTAACCTCGCGTGCTTTTTGCAGAGCTTCGGCAAACATCTTGTCTTTATGAATACTTTCGGCAAACAGTGCATCTACAAAATCCGAAACCTTAACTTTACCGTCAGAATTACGAAACCTTAGTTCCGGAAACAACTCGCGCAACTTGCGCACAAAACGTTCACGTTTCCACGAATATACTTCCAGATTGAGATTCTGATTCCCTTCTAGCCCAGTAAAGTCAGTAAATGCTTTCCAAACAATTTTTTTAATTTCTTCTCTTTCCATATAATAATTTTTTAATGACTTATGCTATTGTTAATTCTAGCACAAACTGTCTTGAGAGTCAACGCATTAACCCCTGATTTTAGGGATTATCGCCGTTTAAAATCACTTATCTGATTCTTTTTACTGGAAAAATTGCTGATTATGGATTATAATTAAGCGTGTAAACCACAAAAGGAGGTATCCCTGATGGAATATATACTTAAATCTACCATTGAAAACCTCAAAATCCAACATGCCCGTCTTGATTCCGAGATTAAAGAGGAAGAGGCTCATGTTTGGAAAAACTTAGTTCGTATTGAACAGCTCAAAAAAGAAAAACTGCGCAAGAAAGATGAGTTGCTGAGGTATTGCCTGCACTCGCGCATATGATAACCGATTTTCCTTATTTTAAAAGCGGCTCTTTCTTTTGAGCCGCTTTGCTTTTATTTGCGAATAGCAAAAATTGTCCGTTTGGGTTGTGCATTCAACATTCTTTGGATATAGCGCCCCTGATAAAGGTTAATTCCCAAATTATTACCAACCTCAACTGCTTGCGAATCATCAATCCGGCACAAAATCATTTTTGCCCGTTCTGCTTTGTTAACGTAGTCCATAAAATGTTTGTCTTCGTTGACCACATCCATAAAACTCGGATGCCAAATGATTTTCAACAAATCGCAATCCAAATGTACGCGATTAAGAAATTTAAGCTTGTCAACCGTAATACCGTCTATGCAAATTTTATAACCGCGCGATTGCGCGAAGTTCTTTGCCAACATAAACGCTTTAATATCACTGAAAATATCAACCAGCTGCAGTTCCAAGATTACTGACGAGCGCATTGACGGGCTGATATTCTCATCAAATTCCAAAAACTCATCCGACAATATGGTTGAAACATTGATATTAATGCTGAAATTACCGGACAGTGACCCGTCGTCATGGCGGTTAATCGTTTCCAAAACCCGCTTGTCCAAGGTTTCGCTCAGTGATAAAAACAGCCATGGATTCGCTGTTAAATCCACATCCGGCAGCAACATTTCGCGCAAATCGGGAATAGAAACATAAACTTCCTCAAACACGCGCTGCGGCGGGGCTTTGCCGATAACTGCACAAATTGACTGCCGACGAATAAAACTTGAAAAATCGGCTACCGCTAAAATTTTCTGCAGTTTAGCCAGCATTTCCGGCGTTAATTCACGCCGCAGTTTTTTGGCACTGGTATTAAACACCGATGATGAGCTAATACCCTTGGCATTTTTGGCAATATCCAACGCCTGTCCGGCTTTGGCAATCGTATCTTTAATTTTTTGTGCAAATTCTTCGCTCTCGCGTGCCAAATCAAAAATTTTAACCAGTCCGGCAGTTTCCAAATCATCAGCATTGCGTACTATCGGGTCATCATGAAACATAAAACGAACTTTAACCAGACAGGCTTTAACTTCGTCATTACATTTCTTTTTATAAAAGAATAAAACATCCTCATTCGGCAGAGAGAAACTTTCGCCTTCGGATTTTTTCACCACATTTTCAAATGTTTCAATCAGCTCCTGCCGCTGTGTAACCTTCAAACTCTGTGCCTGCAACAGGTGAGTATTAAAATATAAGGCCTGATAATCATCAATTTGTGCCATAATTTTTTTCATATAATCAAAAATTACCGTATCCGGCTGCACACTTGACGTATCATTTCCTCTGGCAAAAGATATTCCCATCGTTTTTACCCCGGCATTTTTTCCAAATATTCTTTATGCAGACATTCATCGCGAAAAGCTCCGGCCAACAACCGGCGGCGTTTAAGACAATCTGCCGCTTTGCATACTCTACCATTTGGACATTGTGCTTTAATCAAGGCTACTTCCAATTGGTCGATATATGGTCCTTGAAAAGTATTTAGTCCGTATTTGACACCCCAGCGCACGGCCTTTTCATCAACACATTTGGCCAAAATAACATTTTCTCGTCCCAATTCTTCAAAAATCTTATGCAGCTCAGCATTGTCTAAATCAAATTCCATCATCGGATCCCAAAATACTTTAATCATATCGGGACTGAGTCTTTGAATATTAAGCATCTGCAGCATTTCGGGACTGGTGGCGTCAATCAGGATTTTATGCCCGCCGCGATGTAACAGTTCCCGTGCTTCAAAATACAATCCGAGATTATTAAATACATCCATCATCTGTACTTCGACCACGATTTTCTGCTCATCTTGCAAAAAGTTACGTGCAAAGTCTACAAATTCGCGTGAAAATACCGATGATAAATTCAGATTTAAACTGATTTGCCTCGGCCAATTTTTGATTTCTGCCGTTTTAAATGCCGAAATGGTTTTCTTGTCCAATGTTTGTGTCAGATATAAAAACAACCACCGATTAGCCACCAGATCAATGTTGGCATCAAACTCCTGACTCAAGTCCTTAACCGCCACAAAAAATTCTTGAAACAACACTTCAAATTTAGTCGCACCGGCAATACGCATCACACTCTGGTGCTTAACTATTTCGGATACTTTAACATCATTGTCCAGATGATTAATTACTTCATCAATCTGTACTGCCGCCACCGGCTTTTTGCGTGGAGCTTGAATTTCTTCAGATTCCCCGTTTTCAATAATTTGCTCTATCGAATGATAAAACGGCACAAAATCAGCCGGAAATTCATATAGATGAGCAAATTCTCCGCTGTCATGTGCATACAAAATCGGATCAGCCGATAACCCCTGCCGCAATTTTTCCACGGCCAACCCCACGGTTTCAGGTGCAATATTTTTACCCAAAATCGCAAAATCGCCGTTTGATAAAATAAACATCAATCCGTTTGTCGCCCCGACAATCCCGTCAAACATCTTGGCAAAAATTTTCACAAATTCGGGATGGCGGTTTTTCGGTTTAAGTTTGGAAACATTGACATACAGCACCGCATAACCGTACGGATTCTTAGCTATCCGATTCAGTGAATCAAGCAGATATTTTTCTGCAGTAAAACTAGCGGTTCTAACCATGGTTACTCAAGCCCAATCTTTACTGTTCAAGCCTTTAGCGGCATTTCCCTTTTTACTTACCTGTCAGTATAGCGTCTTTTTCCTAACTTTCGGTTAATGAAACAGGCTCTTTTTAGGGTTGCATTTTTTCGACAGATGTTTATACTCAGCCTCAGTTTTTGACCACCACCCTTTTAACAGAAAGATTATTGCCTATGCTAGTTTCAAAAAACAACGTGAGCACCATGCGCCACAACATCTTAAAAGAAGTTGCCCGTAGCTATTTAAACGACCGTTTTGCCGACATTGACAATGTTCCTTCCTCCCTTATTCCCGAAGATGCCGCCCCTATCCGCGGCTCTATCGCTCGTGACCGCGAGATTGTTAAGGAACAGTGCTTAGCCGCTATGGGGATTTGCCCTGAAGAAAGTGATGCCGCTGCTCAAAGTTTGAGCGAATTTGCCCAAACGGCTTTGCAGCGCCAACAGCTTTGCGCTAACAAAATTTCGGTTATTCATAATGCCTGCGCCGCCTGCATGAAACCTCAGCATGTTGTCAGCAATATGTGCCGCGGCTGTGCTGCCCGCCCTTGTATGGTAAACTGCCCGAAAAAAGCCATCAGTTTTGTCGACGGCAAAGCCCATATTGACACATCTTTGTGCATTAACTGCGGCATCTGTAAAGAATCATGCCCTTACAGCGCCATTATTAAAGCTCCTCTGCCTTGTGAAGATGCTTGTCCGGTCAGTGCTTTAAGCAAAGATGACGAAGGTAAAGAACATATTGACCACGAAAAATGTGTGTCTTGCGGACAATGCTTAGGTTCTTGCCCGTTTGGCGCGATTGTTGAACGCTCGCAAATGATTGATGTTCTTCGCAAGATTAAAGAAACCGAACAAAAGGTTGTTGCCATGGTTGCCCCCGCTGTTATGGGACAATTTGCCGGCACAATTAACAACTTGGTTGGCGCGCTCAAACAGCTCGGCTTTGATGATGTCATTGAAGTTGCCGTCGGAGCTGATGTCACCACTCAGCGTGAAGCTGCCGAATTTGTTGAACGCATGGAAGAGGGACAAAAATTTATGACCACTTCTTGCTGTCCGGCTTATTTCCGCGCCGCTCATATTCACATTCCCGAACTTGCGCCTTATGTTTCATCAACCAAAACTCCGATGTATTACACGGCCGAATTAGTCAAGCAGGACAATCCTGACTGCCTCACCGTCTTTGTCGGACCGTGTTTAGCCAAAAGAATGGAAGCCGAAAGCGACCCCAACACTGATTATGTTATCACTTTTGAAGAACTCAGTGCTATTTTTGACGCTGCTGAAATTAAGGTTGCGGAAGCTCCGGCTGAAGAATTGACCAAGATTTCACACGCCCAAGGCCGTATCTACCCGATTAGCGGCGGTGTTGCCGGTGCGGTTGCCAGCTTGGTCGGCGACAAAGTCGAATTGCGTTTGGAGCGGGTTGACGGCTTGAATAAAGACAGTATGAAGCTTTTGAAACGTTATGCCACCAAAGGCGGGGAAAACAATATGATTGAAGTTATGACCTGCGCCGGCGGATGTGTCGGTGGCCCCGGCTGTATTGCTATGGCTAAGAAAGCTGCCCGTGCGGTCGAAACTTATTCGCAGGCCGGTGAACAGCTGACCGCTGACAGCAAAATCGGCTAAACCGAACATTTAAACCCAAGCCCTGATATTTTCATCAGGGCTTTTTTCTATTCATTATCTTCAAACGTCAATACCCGCACCACTGTATCATAATCAAAACCGGCACGTGATAATATTGCCATATCCTTAGAACGCCGTTCCCTTCGGATTTCTTCACTGGGGCTGTAAGGACCGATATGTCTTTTGCGCGCCAGTTTCAATGCCGCATCAAACGGATCATAATTTTGTTGATCCATCAAATCGCTGATAATGTTCTCATCGATTCCTTTTTCACGCAGTTTGCCCTGAATATAACGGGGCGATTTTCCGGCTGCGACATAGTTTTTTATCTTTATTTCGCTGTAACGTCCGTCATTCAGATATCCGAAACGCTGAAAATCAGCCAATATTTCCTCAATCCACTCAATTGCCTCATGCCGATCAAAATCCTTGTTTTGAAAAGCATAATCATTAACACGGCGCAGCAATACACTCCGCAGATTCGCCACTGACGATTCAAAGCGCTTTAGATAATAAAGCCCGATATTTTTTAGTCTTTGTTTGGTAATTTTACGTAAGGCTTTAACTTTTTTCTGACTTTTGCTTTCTTCATCCACTTGAAAAATCCTCTGACTTAGATTATACCCTTTTATAAAATAACATTATACAAGGAATTTTCATCAATGCCTACACCTAACCGACAAAATTTTGATAACTGTGTGTCTTTTTTTATTAACAACGGTGCTTATCAGGGACGCTTAATCCGTTTAAGCACTGTTCTGGATACGATTTTAGGTAAACATTGCTACCCCAAACCGGTTGCCGCCGTCGTTGCCGAAAGCACTGTTTTGGGTGCGATGCTGGCCTCAATGCTCAAATATGACGGACTTTTCACTCTCCAAACTCAAACCGACGGCGCAGTTTCCATGGTTGTGGTTGACGTTACTTCCGAAGGCCGGATTCGTGCCTGCGCCAAATTTGACGAACAGCATCTTGAACATAATCAGGAACTCCGCAAAACCAGCGGCGAAATTGAAGCTGCTCCGCACCTTATGGGCAAAGGACATCTGGCTTTTACGGTTGACCAAGGACCGCAAACCGATCTTTATCAGGGAATTGTTGAACTGCAAGGCAAAAATTTGACTGAATGTGCTTTACGTTATTTCAAACAATCCGAACAAATTGATACTGACCTTAAATTGTTTTTACAAGCACCGCAGGGCGAAAATACTCATTGGCTTGCCGCCGGAATTATGCTGCAAAAAATGCCGCTCAAAGGCGGAAAATCGGAACTCAGCGAAGAAGAACAGGCTGAGGCTTGGAATGAAGCTAAAGTCTTTATGGAAAGCCTTAACGAAAATGAAATTTTCAATGCCGATTTAACTTCTGCTGATTTGCTGCACCGTCTGTTTCATGCCAATAATCTTAACCTCTCCAACCGTAAAGATTATGTCTTCGGCTGCCGTTGCAATCGGGACAAACTTCTGCACACTTTAAGCACTTTTTCCGAAGACGACATCAACGCCATGTTGGAAAATAATCAAATTACCGCCACTTGCAATTTCTGCGGCGATAGATATGTTTTTGATAAAGGCGAGCTGCTCAAACAGTAGTTTAACCAGTTTTTAAATAATATCTAATATCTTGTAAGAAGCTCCGTTGTGGGGCTTCTTTGGTTTGTAATTTACGGGATGACGCCCATGAACATTTTTAAAAAGATTTTACCGGTTTTGATTTTAACTCTTATCAGTAGCGGCTGCGCCACCTTGTTTCCGCAAGATGACGATGAATTGCAACGCTACTCCGAACCGCGTTACAACACTCAAGAACCCATTCAGCTGAAAGTCAGCAAGATTGAAGTTATCTCCGAATTTACCCCGACCTTCACCCGCCCCAATGTTGAACACCTTTTCCCGGTTTCAATTGAAAAAACCGCTAAATTGTGGGCACAGGATCGTCTCAAAGCCGCCGATTTTTCCAGCGAAAAAGTCGCTGAAGTTATCATCAAGGATGCCAGTGTAACCGAGGAAATGGAAAAAAGCGAACAGCTGTTCAATAAAGACAGAGTTAAATATAAAGCGTCATTAATCGTGGTTATCAAGATTTCCGATCCGCGCAGCTTATCTCGTGCCGAAACCGAAGTTCAGGCTTGGCGTGAGCTGATTATTCCGGCCGACACCGACATTGCCGAAAAAGAAAAATATTGGAATGGTATGGTCAGCAAGCTGTTTGAAGAATTTAACGCTAAAATGACTTCTAATATTTACCAATATCTGAATATGTATGTAATCGGACAGGAACTCATTCCGACTTATTACTAAACATCGATTCGTTTAGTTCAAAGTCCGTAAAGAATTACTTTTGGCGGAAAGGTTGAATGTCGGAATTTTGATTGTCTGCGCCCGACCTTCCGCTAAAATTTTGCAACTGCCGTAAAAAACCGCATTTGCCGACTTCAGCGGCGCTTCGGAAGTAAATTCAAAATATTCTCCCGGCTCAAGCTCCGGTAATTCGCCTTTAAAACCGGCGGTCGTATCCGAATATCGGTTGCCGCGGTCATCTGTAATATTCCAGTCCTTGCCAACCAATTGAATCTTGTGGTTGGAATTATTTTCAATGCAGAGATAATACCCCCACCGAAACATCTCTTGGCGAGAGCATGCTTCTTCCATCAAAACCGGACATGCTGAAACTACAATCCCGTTTGTCTGACTGGTCAAAATATCTTCACTGCTGATCATCGGCTTTACCTTTTGTTAACCTTTCGTTAACTTAAGCAATAAATAAGCCGGATAAGATTCGCAAGAACTGAGTCATTTATCCCCAATTTTATACCCAGTTATTTTCAGGCATAAAAAAACGGAAGGCCGCAACCTTCCGTTCAAAACTTTGGACAATGTAATTTTATTTAGCCAGCATATCCAATAATTTTTTGGTAGCCGCATCCGCCGAAATATTTTCGAATACTGCATATTCATTAGCCAGACGATCCAATGCCTGCTCATAAATTTGGCGTTCACTGTATGATTGTTCAGCCAAATTCTCACTGCGGTACAAATCACGAATAACTTCCGCAATTGCAACCGGACTACCGGAATTAATTTTATTTTCATATTCCTGCGCCCGCCGCGACCACATAATTTTTTTAACTTTTGCTTTGCCTTTTAAGGTTGCCAAAGCTTCTGACATCGTATCGGCATTGGAAATACGGCGCAGACCGGTTGTTTCGGCTTTAGCCATCGGAATACGCAAAGTCATCTTATCTTTATCAAAATTAACCACAATTAACTCAAGCTCAGAGCCGGCAATGTTTTGACGTGTAACATCAGCAATTTTTCCCACTCCATGAGCCGGATAAACAACATAGTCACCAGAGCAATACGGATTTTTCACTGTGATTTTTTTATTCATTTTTATGTTCCCACCTATTTTGATTATCACCATAACTTGCGGTTTTTCAACAACAACGGACTTAACATACCACAAAAAAAGGTTTAAATCTAGTCAAAAAATAAATTTTGTCAAAAATTGACCTTTATTTTTAACATTATATTAATCGTCAGCCGCTACTATAAAAACAAATTAATACCGTTTCTCAGAGGGTTGGTTATGAAAAAAGTATTTTTTGCTTTATTTTTGTTGTCTTTACTTTTTGCTCACGTTCCGGCTTACGCGTCCGTCGTTCCGGCTTATGCCACCAATAACTATCAAAATCATGAGTTGACACGGGCTGAAAAAAAGTGCCTTGAAGAAGGCTATAAAATAACTTATGCCAACTGCTCCAATCAAACTGCTCCGGCTGACCGCTGCCCGCATCATGACGCTTATTACCGCAGCTGTTCACAAGAGCAATGGTGCCGCAATAACAATTATCGTTTTTTGGCTGAAGACTGCAAACTCCCGCTTTATCCGGTAAAAATGTGCGATAACAAATTCCCGCTTTATCGCAGTTGTCAGGAAAATGTGGTCAAAGCCTGCACCGATTCGGGATACAAATCTAAAGACTCCTGCAAACTAACCGATAAAAAATGCCCCTACACTCAAGATTTCGGTATTTGTTGCGACAAGTGTCCCAATTTTGCTTATCGTTTAGACAATATTCCTGAAGGTTATATCGCTGATGGCGAAACTTGCACCACTTGCGATGATGTGGTTATGACCAATGTCATTCCGGCTGCCTGTGACGGCTATCATCACTGCAAATTCGGTCCGATGTCGCTGCAAACTCCGTCCTGCCGCCATGGTGAACAAATTTTATACAGTGCCTGCAAAACTGCCGATATGGTTTGTCAGGAAAACGGCTTTACCAGCAACACCTGTTCTCCTACCGAAGATACTCGCAGCTGCCCGCAAAACCCGTCTTTCAAAAGATGTACGACCAATTGCCTGAAATTGGCACGCAAAGACTACGCTAACGCCGATGTCATCGCCGACAACAGCCGTAACCCCACCATTGATTTAACCAAAACTGAACTGCGCAGTCTGGTTGGGATGTCGCACCCTGACTGCCGTTTGCAAAATCGTCCAACAGTGGAATTAAACATTAATCAGAAAAATCTGGAACAATATCGTAACTTATTTGACCGCCAAATTGACAATATGGCGTTTGTGTTGCACTTTGAAGAGCCTGTTTCCCTACCGGCCAACGGCAAATTCAACAATGTTAAAATCTCGTTTGACGGCAATCTGGCTGACTGTCCGCTGACCTCCGATAAAACCGTTGTTTCCGGTACGGTTAATTTCATCGGCGCGCCCAAACTATGTATGAATTTTGATGTTAAGCCCGAATCAAAACTGCTGACTGATGGCACTATTCAAGGCAATATTGACTTAGGCAAAGACTCGGCTCTCGGCATCAAAGGTGATCTGCGCGGTTACCTCAAAGCCAAAGGCTTTACTGAAATTTTCATTAAAGGTCGCCTCGAATACGCCGATCCTGCCAACAGCAATCTCAATGACGAAAGCATTGTTTTCGGTTGCAACAGCAAAGTCAAAATCGGCGAAGGTATTTTTGTTGATACTGCCTTTGTCATTATTAAACCTTGGACCAAGATGGATGTTGCTAAAATTGAGCTGAAATCAACCAGCGACAATATTAACCTGCCCAACAGCCTGTCTGCCATTCACTTGTATAAATATGCCAAATTATTCAGCAACTATGGCACTGACGGCAATCAGGTTGTTTTCCCGCTGGTTGAAAATGACGCGACCAACGAATGTGAAGACAAGTATTATATTCACCTTGGTTCTGCCGTTAATACCAAAGCTCAGGTAACTTCACTAGAACCGACCAATTTGCTGGAAGGCAAATGGCAATGCCGTAAGCTGGAATACAAACAACAGCTGTGCGATTAAAAAAATCTCAATGGTTGACATTAGGGGAGTAAATGGTTTTCGGATTAGCCGAATTACCGATTACTCCCATATCTTTTAGCGGGTATGCCTGTACGTCATAAACCATCCCGTTGGCTTCTAGCAGTGTATTTTGAAAATCACGCCCCAAATCATTACTCATGGTTTTATCCGGCGTTGTTTTTTTGTTTTCAACCGGTTGGAGCGGCGGGGTTTTATTTTCTCCGTCACTAGGTATGACTAACGGATCGCCCAATGGATTGGCCGCATTTTCCGGTTGTTCGACAATTGCAATATTTTCGTCGCCTGATGCTGTTGCTGCGCTTCCGTATACCACTGTCGGCAAAGCTGATTCTTCATTTATCGATTGCGCATAAACCGGCATACTGATACTACCTAATATTACTGCCCCTAATACGGCCTTTATCCTGTTTTTCATTTTCTACTCTCCCGATAATCTGCTCTACGTGGAGATAAACTTTAAAATTATGAAAACAAGTAGTGATTTTTTAATTATTTTATGCTATACTTTATCCATTAGCGAAAGGAGAAAGAAAATGTCCGCAGAATTAGGAGCTATCAGCCAATACGCTTTGTCCGTACAACAAATGCAGATGAAGCTGATTAAAGCTAATATTGAAATGCAACAACAAGCTGTTGACGTTTTGTTAAATCAAGATGATCGTTCAGTTGCCCCTTCAAGTAACTTGGGACGCAATTTAGATATTTCAGTCTAGAAACTCAGTAATGATACAAATGACAAGGTTAAGACCGCTGCTACGGCAAATGCGGCAACATCGCCTATTGTCTGCCATATCATAGTCGACACATCTAGCGTATCACCATCATCCTTATAAACTTTCTTAAAACCAAATCGATGAACAACCGCTGCCAATAAGGCCAACAAATAGAGATGATAATCTTTAAACAACTCTTCAATTTGGGAGGCGTCCATTGTCGCCATACAAACGAAGCCCAAACCGATTCCAAGCAAAATCAACGGGTTAAAAATTATTCCCGATGTAAAAAGTGCAATAATCCCTTTTATCATAAACTAACCTGACGTCCCCAAACTCTGCGGCTCATAAAGCGGCTCTCATTGGTTTCCATATAACTTGGCCAAATACATCTGACTTTAGTTTTTGCCGCCTTGTTTAAAGCATATTGCGAAACCGGTACTAAGGAAACATTTCCACGCTTTTGCGGATTAATAACCTTGTTGCGATACCAATCTAAATTAGCTTGTTCCACCATTATCATTCCTCCTTAATGAGGCTAAAACATGATATTAGATACTTTATGCGCAAATAGTAAAAAAAAGTTTAACTGATTTTTTACTATTGCAGCTTTTGCTCCTGAAAACCTTTAGCCTCACTCAAACTCTGACTAATCTGCCGTGGCAAATCGGCATATTTTTCATCATAACTCCATACCCAAACCTGAATTTTGGGTTCAGTTCCCGACTTTCGTACCAATATGCGCCCGTTGTCTCCCAGTTTGGCTTGTCCGTCCTTAACGGCGGCTTGAAATTCTGCATTATTGAACGCTTCCTGCATTTCACCTACCGTCCCAAATTTGCTATCCAGCCGATAACGCGGCATCGGCTCAAACAGGGGGAAAATTTCACTCATTTTGCGCTTATAATACTTCAGCCCCAAAGCCAAGATTATACCTGATACCAGACAATCACCGGTTTTGGCAAAATCGGCAATCACAATATGCCCTGATTCTTCACCGCCGATATTAGCCCCGCTTTTTTTCATCAGCTCAATCACATGGCGCTCACCCACTGCTGAACGCTCACATTTAAGCCCCAAGGTTTGTAAAAAAGTATCCAACGCCGGATTGGAAGTTATCGTTGCCGCTACTTTATTACTTTGCAGCTTGCCGACTTGCTGATAATACATACTCAAAAAAGCAATAATTTGATCACCGTCAAGCTTATTACCTTTATCATCGCAAACAATTATCCGATCCCCATCGCCATCAGCCGCAATCCCGATATCCGCTTTTTCAGCCACCACTTTTTGCATCATCTGTTCCGGATGCTGCGACCCGCAGTCACGGTTAATATTTGTACCATCCGGCTCAACCGCCAAAGCTATGACTTCGGCGCCCAATTCCTGAAAAACCTGCGGCATAATCCCCGCGAAGCAACCGTTGGCGCAATCAACCACAATTTTCAGTCCTTGCAAAGGCTTACCCGCATTTTGTTGTCTTATCGGTTCAAGATATTCGCTGATTGCATTTTCATAAGTACTTATTTTACCGATTTTACCAGCTTCAAACTGCTTGGGATTGTTTATATTTTGCTCCAACAACGCCGTTTGTTCATCCGTCAATTTATCTCCGTTTGCTGCTATCAGTTTAATCCCGTTGTCCTGATACGGATTATGCGAAGCCGTAATCATAACCGCCATGTCGACATTCAGACGCGGCGTTAAAGCCGTGACTGCCGGCGTGGGAATTACCCCGAGCTTTAACACGTCAACCCCCTGCGCTGTAAAACCGGCCGTCAATGCCGCTTCCAACATATCCGATGAAACACGCGTATCTTTGGCTATCGCCACTCTTTGATATTGCTTACACAATAAATTGGCAGCCGCGACTGCTAAATTACTCGCAAAATCTATCGTCATCGGATAGACATTTGCAACCCCGCGCACACCGTCCGTACCAAAAAGTTTTGCCATTTGCGCCTGCCTTTCACTTTCTCAAACTTCGGGAACTGAACTATGTGTTCTTTTTTCCTCACTGACCGGAGCTTCGGATGATTTGTCGATTTTCTCACCATTTATTACTTGCTTGATTTCATCTCCGGTTAAGGTTTCATATTCAATCAAAGCCTGCGCCAGTGTTTCCCATTCTTTTTGCTTATCCTGCAGCATTTTCTTAGCCTGCTCATAAGCGGTAATAACCAACCGCTTAATTTCAGCATCAACCAGTTTAGCTGTATCTTCGCTGATATTTTTGTTCTGTGTAACTGATTTTCCCAAGAACACTTCGCCGGAATTTTCCGCATATAAAACCGGTCCGAGGGTATCACTCATCCCCCATTCTGTCACCATTGAACGCGCCAAATTAGTCGCCGCCGCAATATCCGAAGAAGCCCCCGACGTAACTTTGTCATATCCGAACTTTAATTCCTCAGCCACGCGTCCACCCATCATAATAATCAGGCGCGACAACATTTTGGAACGCGAATACGAATATTGATCTTTTTCCGGTAATTGCTGCACCATTCCCAAAGCGCGTCCCCGCGGGATAATTGTCGCCTTGTGAATTGGATCGGTATCCGCCACAAACAATGAACAAATCGCATGTCCGGCCTCATGATAAGCCGTCAGCTTCTTTTCATTCTCATCCATTGCCATTGAACGGCGCTCGCTGCCCATTAAGACCTTGTCTTTTGCCTCATCAAAATCTTTTGACGTAACTTTACGCTTATTGCGTCGGGCTGCCAACAACGCCGCCTCATTCACCAAATTAGCCAAATCAGCGCCGGAAAAACCGGGTGTTCCCCGTGCAATAACCGACAGATTGACATCTTTAGCCAACGGCACTTTATTGACATGAACTTTCAGAATTTCTTCACGTCCTTTTTTATCAGGATTCGTCACTGTTACCTGCCGGTCAAAACGTCCCGGACGCAGCAAAGCCGGGTCAAGAACATCAGGACGGTTAGTTGCCGCAATGACAATAACATTTTCATTAGGTTCAAACCCGTCCATTTCTACCAACAGCTGGTTAAGGGTCTGCTCGCGTTCGTCATTACCGCCGCCCAAACCGGCACCGCGGTGACGACCGACCGCATCAATCTCATCAATAAACAACAGACACGGAGCGTTTTTCTTGGCCTGAGCAAACATATCGCGAACACGACTTGCCCCCACGCCGACAAACATCTCGACAAAGTCTGAGCCGGAAATTGAGAAAAACGGAACATCAGCTTCACCGGCAACCGCTTTGGCTAACAAAGTTTTACCCGTACCCGGAGGACCGACCATCAGCACACCCTTCGGAATTTTTCCGCCCAAACGTTGGAATTTTTCCGGATCTTTCAAGAAATCAATAATTTCTTCCAGCTCTTCTTTTGCCTCATCAGCACCGGCCACATCCTTAAACGTAACTTTTTTGGTGTTTTCAATTAATCTTGCGCGTGACTTGCCGAAACTCATAGCTTTATTGTTGCCGGAATTCGCCTGCCGCATAAAGAAAATCCACACCCCGATTAGCAAAATCATTGGAAACCATGAAATCAACACGCCCCAAAAGGTGTTTGCCACATCATCTTCCGGCTGCGCCGTAACTTTAACATCATTTTTACGCAGCAATTCAATCATTGTCGGATCAAACGGCGCATAGGTGTGAAAGTGCTGTCCGGTCGTATATACGCCCTTAATATTAGCACCTTCGATTGTCACTTCGGCAACCTTTTTGTTTTCCACATGATTCATAAACTCCGAAAAAGCCAAATTTTCCATTCCTGCTCTTTCGGTGCTGCCCGTAAACATATTTGCCGCCAGTGAAATAAAAAATACTATCACCAGCCAAATCGCCAAGTTACGCCCTGTTCTCATTATTGTTCCTTCTTGTTCAAACTGCAAACTCTTATAAATATATAGGTTTATTTTATTCAAAACTCAAGTGAGAATAAAACTTTACCCACTTTGGCAACAAAAAAGCGGCTGCACAAGCAACCGCTTTTAATTGGCGTAAATCTAATTCACTATCCGTTATTTAGCTGCATCAATAGCTTGCTGAATAACATTTTCATCCAATGTTTGGAGAATTTTACCATTCAAGACCAAAGTCGGGACACCGCTTACTTGGATTTTGCCGGCCAATTCAGCCGCATCATTCAAAGTTTGTTTAACTTGATCAGATTCCATATCAGCTTTCAGTTTTTCCAAATCCAAGCCGTTCAAAACAGCAATTTCGTCAATTTTTGTTTCGGTCAACGGGCCTTTAGCTTCGAACAAAGCTTTGTACATTTCAGCAAACTTGCCTTGATTTTTAGCAGCCAAAGCAGCTTTAGCGGCATAAGATGAAACCGGAGCAACAAAGGTCATGGTTTTGGCAACAACTTTAACATCCGGATTCTTAGCTACGATAGATTTGATTGCCGGATAAATTCTGTGGCAGAAACCGCAAGAGAAGTCAAAGAATTCAACCAAAACAACTTTACCATCCGGATTACCGATAAAACCATCATTTGGATTGTTGTTCAAAGCTTCAGCATTTTCTTCAACCATTTCCTGAGCTTTTTTCTGAGCTTCGTCTCTCATTTTTTGTTCATAGTTTTGCATAGCATTGATAACCAATTCCGGCTTATCATTCAAAACTTGTTCAACAGCTGCGCTCTTGTCTTTGCTGCAGCAGACAATGCACATAACCATTGCGATGACAGCAACAACCAACGCTGCCAACGAAACATAAATTGCGTTAAGTTTATTCATAATATAATATCCTCGAGTTATGATTTATAATAAAACAGCTACAAACATAGCTAAATTCGATTATTTTTACAAGTCTAAAATGCAGATTATTTAACAAAATTTGCACAAACATAAATTGTTTATTCATAATTTTTTGTATATAATCTGAACATCTATAACAAGGGGAAAGACTATGTTTCATTTGGCGGTATCCATTTTTTCACAGACCAAATCGTTGGAAAACAAAATTGATTTATTTCATGATAAACTGCTTGACGTGGCTATGGTTTTCAAAAAGACAATCCGCGTTTATCTTAATGAAAAACGCAGCGACGAATATCGCAAATTGTCCAAACAAATAAAACAACTTGAACATGATGCCGACAATCTTCGCCGTGATATTGAGAGCAAGCTTTATTCGCAAAATCTGATTCCGGATTTGCGCGCTGATGTTTTACATCTGGTCGAAAATCTGGATAAAGTCATCAACAAATTTGATGAAGTTACCTATATGTTTTATGTCGAGCGTCCGGATATTCCGACCGAATACCACTCCCGCATTAATGAGTTGTGCGACCTATCTGCCGAATGTGCCGAAAATATGGCCAAAGCATCTCGCGCTTTTTTCCGCGATCTCAGTTCCGTCCGCGACTACTCGCAAAAAGTTTACTTCATTGAACACGAATCTGACTTAAGCTCCGGACACCTGCGGGAGAATATTTTCGATTCGGATATGCCGTTGGCTAATAAACTGCAGCTCAGCAACTTCATTAATGAAATTGCCAATATTGCCGACATCGCCGAAGATTTTATTGATGAACTTCTGATTTTTACCATTAAACGGGATATATAATGGATTTTAGTTATTTTATATTTTTAAGCTCCGGCTTATTTTTGGGATGGTCATTGGGTGCTAACGACGCCGCCAACATTTTCGGTACAGCCGTCGGCACTAAGATGTTGCGTTTTAAGACCGCGGCTCTCATTGCCTCGATTTTTGTGATTATCGGTGCAGTTTATGGCGGCGGCGGCGCCAGTCAAACCCTAAGCCGTTTGGGTTCTGTTGATACGCTTGCCGGTTCTTTCATGACCGCTCTGGCAGCGGCGTTCAGTGTTTATTGGATGGTAAAAAGCGGTCTGCCCACTTCCACCTCGCAAGCCATTGTCGGCGCCATTATCGGCTGGAACTTTTTTGCCGGACACTCCACCAATACCTACATTTTGGGGCAAATCGTCAGCACCTGGATTCTCTGTCCTTTGCTGTCGGGAGCAATTGCTATTTTGCTTTATTGGTTAACCAAGTATTGTTTACGCAAATCGCGCCTGCATATTCTGCGTCAGGATTCTTATACTCGTATCGGCTTAATTATTGCCGCTGCCTTCGGAGCTTATGCTTTAGGAGCTAACAACATTGCTAATGTTATGGGTGTCTTTGTTGATTCCAACCCGTTTAAATCCTTCACTCAGCAAGGTTTTGTTTTTTCTTCATCGCAAATATTGTTTTTATTAGGCGGCTTGGCTATCAGCTGCGGCATTTTCACCTATTCCCACAAAGTTATCAATACCATCGGCAACAACCTTATGTCCATGTCGCCGGTTGTAGCCTGGATTGTAGTAATTGCGCAAGCCATTGTTTTGTTTATGTTCTCATCCGTCAGCCTGCAAAACTTTTTACACGAGCTGCACCTGCCGGCTTTACCATTAGTTCCGGTTTCCAGCTCGCAAGCCGTAATTGGAGCAATTATGGGCATCGGCATCGCCAAAGGCGGGCGCGAATTAAATTGGAATATTTTACTGCGAGTTGCCGGCAGTTGGATTACCACCCCGCTGTTTGCTGCCGTAATTTGCTATATTTCTTTGTTCTTTTTACAAAATGTCTTCGGACAATTGGTTTACCAACATTGAGAGGATTGCGGCAATGAAAGCCACCATTATCGCCATTGGCAAATGTAAAAAAAACTCTCCTGAAGCGGCGATTATTAATGAATATATTAAACGCTCCGCGTGGGATGTTGTCATTAAAGAAAAAGACAACTCCACTCAGGAAGACGAAGCCAAATTTTTACAAAATTCAATCCCGCATGGCTCAAAAGTTATCGTTCTTGATGAACGCGGTGAAAACCTTAAATCTTTAGAACTGGCACACAAAATTGCCGACTGGCAGCTCAACGGGACATCGGAAATTTGTTTTTTAATCGGCGGCGCTGACGGCCATTTACAAACGACACGGGATAAAGCTGATTTAATCTTGTCTTTTGGCAAATTGACGTTACCGCATATGCTTATGCGTGCGGTACTGTGCGAGCAAATTTACCGAATTCAAACCATTATCGCCGGCCACCCCTACCACCGCGAATAATCATCTTAACCAATGCATTTTTTTTAATTGTCATTTCGAGCGAAGTCGAGAAATCTCGGCCTTATTCTCCCGTGCCGCGCATTAGTCGCGGCACTAATAATGTCATTCTGACCAAGCGTTAGCGCGTGGAAGGATCTCGGCTACTTTTTCTTCACCAGTCGCAACAATATCAATGTCGGGACTTCGCCCGATAGTACGCTAAGGCCGAGATTTCTCCATTCCGCTATCGCTCCAGTCGAAATGACATTTTTTTAATGCACTATGTCATAGAAGTTCAATATTTGCGGCGAATAGAAACAAAAATAAAAGAGAGAAAATTTTTGTGATTAGTCGCTATGCAAATAAACGCAGATAGTGGATTTTATAGAGTGAAAAACGAAGCGGTCAAAATCCTAACAGAGATGAGCCGTTATACGCATTTGGAATTAGCTCGATATTTGCGGCGAATAGAAACAAAAGTCGGCGTGTAAAAATTCTAGTGTACAAAATAGTACATGAATTTTTACAACGCCGCCCCTTTTGTGATTAGTCGCCCAAAGAGCGAGCTAATTATTTGATGATTTGAGATACAACACCAGCACCTACTGTATGTCCACCTTCACGAATTGCGAAACGAAGTCCTTCGTTCATTGCAATCGGGTGAATCAAGGTTGCTGTCATGGTGATGTTATCGCCAGGCATTACCATTTCTGTTCCGGCCGGAAGTTCAATTGAACCTGTCACATCGGTCGTACGGAAATAGAATTGCGGACGATAGTTGCTGAAGAACGGAGTATGACGACCGCCTTCTTCTTTGGTCAAGATGTAGCATTCACATTTGAACTGTGTATGCGGAGTAATAGATCCCGGAGCTGCCAATACTTGTCCGCGTTCTACTTCTTCTCTCTTGGTACCACGCAACAGAACACCGATGTTATCGCCGGCTTCGCCTTCATCCAACAATTTACGGAACATTTCAATACCGGTACATGTTGTCTTTTGAGTCGGTTTAATACCTACGATTTCGATTTCGTCGCCTACATGCAATACACCGCGTTCTACACGTCCGGTTACTACTGTACCACGACCTGAAATCGAGAATACGTCTTCAATCGGCATCAAGAACGGTTTGTCTTTCGGACGATCCGGTTGCGGAATGTAACGGTCTACTTCTTCCATCAATTTCAAAATTGAGTTCTTACCCAATTCCGGATCACCGTCTTCCAATGCTACCAAGGCTGAACCTTTTACAATCGGAATTTCATCTCCAGGGAAATCATATGATGACAACAAGTCACGAATTTCCATCTCTACCAATTCCAACAATTCCGGATCATCTACCTGGTCGCATTTGTTCATATATACTACAATCGCCGGTACACCTACTTGACGTGCCAACAAAATGTGTTCACGGGTTTGCGGCATCGGACCGTCAGCGGCTGATACTACCAAGATTGCACCATCCATTTGGGCGGCACCCGTAATCATGTTCTTTACATAGTCAGCGTGGCCCGGGCAGTCTACGTGTGCATAGTGGCGATTCGCTGTCTCATATTCTACGTGTGAGGTCGAAATAGTGATACCACGTGCTCTCTCTTCCGGGGCTTTATCAATTTGATCATAAGCTGTAAAGCTTGCGCCGCCTTGTTCTGCCAATACTTTTGTAATTGCTGCTGTCAACGTCGTTTTACCATGGTCTACGTGGCCAATCGTTCCAATGTTGCAGTGCGGTTTCGTCCGCTCAAATTTCTCTTTTGCCATTTTATTACTCCAATAAAATTAAGTTTTTTAATATAAATCAAAAATTCAAAATAATCGCCCGCATATCAAAGCGGCATTTTATTCAAAACACTGAACATCATGCCGCCTGATACCGGCTAAATTATTTTACGCATTCTTTGCTTTTACTTTGTCAGCAATATCCTTCGGAACTTCCGCATAATGATCAAAGACCATTGAGAATTGTGCGCGGCCCTGAGATAAAGAACGCAAAGTATTTACATAACCGAACATATTTGCCAAAGGCACGTCAGCATCAATAACGCGGGCATTTGCACGCTGATCCATACCGCTGACCATACCACGGCGAGAGTTCAAGTCACCAATAATATCACCCATATATTCTTCAGGAGTTACGACTTCAACTTTCATAATCGGCTCCAACAATTTCGGATTTGCCTGACGCATACCTTCACGGAAAGCAGCGCGAGCAGCAATTTCGAAGCACATAACGTTAGAGTCAACTTCGTGATAAGCACCATCGTAAAGGTTACATTTAACACCGCTTACCGGATATCCGGCAATAACACCGGCATCCATTGCGCTGCGCAAACCTTTTTCAACACCCGGAACATATTCCTTCGGTACGTTACCGCCGACAACCGTGTTTTCAAATTCAAATCCGTTGTAACCTTCAATCGGTTCAAATTTGATTTTAACCTTAGCGAACTGACCGGCACCACCGGATTGTTTCTTGTGGGTGTATTCAATATCGCAAGGTTTGGTAATGGTTTCACGATAAGCAACTTGCGGCTCACCGACATTGCACTCAACTTTGAATTCACGTTTCAAACGGTCAACAATAATGTCGAGGTGCAATTCGCCCATACCTTTAATAATGGTTTGTCCGGAATCCGGATCAGATGAAACTTTGAATGACGGATCTTCCATTGCCAAACGCGACAATGCCAAGCCCATTTTTTCAACATCGGCCTTAGTTTTCGGCTCAACTGCCAACTCGATAACCGGTTCAGGAAAAGTCATATTTTCCAAGACAATCGGATGAGCTTGATCGCACAAAGTATCACCGGTTGTTGTGTCTTTCAAACCGGCCAAAGCGATAATATCACCTGCACCAGCTTCTTTCAAATCCTCACGTTTGTTTGAGTGCATCAACAACATACGACCAACGCGTTCTTTTTTATCTTTAACTGAGTTATAAATATAAGAACCGGCAGTCATCGTACCTGAATAAATACGGCAGAAAGTCAAAGAACCTACGAACGGGTCGTTCATAATCTTGAATGCCAAAGCCGACAACGGCTGTTTATCATCAGGATGACGTTCTTCCTCTTTTTCGGTATTCGGATTAATACCTTTAATCGAAGGAATATCCAACGGTGAAGGCAGATAATCAATAACACCATCCAACAAAGGTTGAACACCCTTGTTTTTGAACGCTGTACCACAGAAGACCGGTACGAAATTCTGAGCCAAAGTACCTTTACGAATACATTTTCTCAGTGTTTCAACTGAAACTTCTTTACCTTCGAGGTAATCTTCCATAGCCTGTTCATCTTCTTCAACCGCCATTTCAACCAATTGATGATGATATTCTTCGGCTTTTTCTTTCAAATCAGCCGGAATTTCCTGAATTTCAATCGGAGAATCTGCAGTATCACCGGTATAAACAATCGCGTTCATATTCAACAAATCAACAACACCGCGGAATTCGGCTTCAGCGCCAATCGGCAATTGCAAAGCCATCGGGCGAGCACCCAAACGGTCAACAATCATATCCAGGCAACGGTAGAAGTTAGCACCGATACGATCCATTTTGTTGCAGAAACAAATTCTCGGAACATTGTATTTATCGGCTTGTCTCCAAACGGTTTCGGATTGCGGTTCAACACCGGCAACCGAGTCAAATACGGTAATAGCACCATCCAAAACGCGCAAAGAACGCTCTACTTCAACCGTAAAGTCAACGTGTCCCGGAGTATCAATCAAATTGATGCGGTAGCCTTTCCAGAAGCAGGTTGTAGCCGCAGAAGTAATGGTAATACCGCGTTCCTGTTCCTGTTCCATCCAGTCCATGGTGGCAGCGCCTTCATGAACTTCACCGATTTTGTGAGTTTGACCAGTATAGTACAAAATACGTTCACTGGTAGTGGTTTTACCGGCATCAATGTGAGCCATAATACCGATATTTCTATACTTATCCAAAGTATGTGTACGAGCCATTTTCGTTTTCCTCGCTTAGAATTTATAGTGGGAGAAGGCTTTATTAGCTTCAGCCATCTTATGAGTATCCTCGCGTTTCTTAACGGCAGAACCTTTATTGGCAACAGCGTCTAACAATTCGTTAGCCAATCTTTCTGTCATTGTTGTTTCCGAACGCTTTTTAGCGGCTTCAATAATCCAACGAATAGCCAAAGCCTGACGACGGTCAGCTCTGACTTCCATCGGTACTTGGTAAGTAGCACCACCGACGCGGCGGGACTTAACTTCAACCAACGGCTTAACATTATCAATAGCATCACTAAAGATTTTCAAAGCGTCTTGTTTTGATTTGGCGGCAATAATGTCGAAAGCTGAATAAACGATTTTTTCAGCAACGGCTTTTTTACCGTCTTCCATAACGTTGTTAATAAATTTTGCTACAACCTTATCGCCGAATTTAGCGTCAGGCAGTACGATTCTTTTTTCAGCAGTGTGACGACGTGACATCTTCTCTACTCCTTATTTCGGTCTTTTAGCGCCGTACAGAGAACGACGTTGACGACGTTTAGATACACCTTGAGTATCCAAGGTACCACGAATGATATGATAACGAACACCAGGCAAGTCCTTTACACGACCGCCGCGGATCATTACAACTGAGTGTTCTTGCAGGTTATGACCTTCACCAGGGATATAACTGATTACTTCAAAACCGTTAGTTAAGCGAACACGTGCCACTTTACGCAAAGCTGAGTTAGGCTTTTTCGGGGTTGTGGTATAAACCCTTGTACAAACACCGCGTTTTTGTGGGCAAGCTTTCAAAGCCGGAACTTTGTTTCTTTTCACTTTGGGTGTTCGTGACTTACGAATTAATTGGTTAATTGTAGGCATCACTAAATTCCTTAAAGTATTAAATTAATTACAAAAACTCTCAAAGAGGCGCACTTCAGGCACACCTGTACCTTACTCCTCTTCTTCCAGAGTCTGCGCATAGTAGATTCATTACCGCCAAAAGTCAACACCATTTTTCACAAAAAAAGGCTTTTTGAGTCTAAAAAAAATTTACGTTTGTTTAACCTTTCCGCCTTACAAGATTCCAAGCCCTTAAAAAGATTCACTCTTTGCCCGAACATTCTCAACAACGGCAGCGGTATTTTGAGTCAAATTGAGTCTAAATATTAAGGCATAACCCGCAAAAAAACCTTGCCATAGTGCCAATAAAAGGCTACTTTGGCTTATTACTGAATTATATAACAAGGTGACTGAAATGACTGAAAATAAGGATATAACCTCCGCCCGCCGCACTATTGACAAAGAAGTTGAAGCTTTGCGCATGATGGAAGACGAGCTTAATGATAATTTGAGCAAAGCTCTGGATATCATGCAAAACACCAAAGGACGAGTCATTATTACCGGCATGGGCAAATCCGGACACGTCGGCTCCAAAATTGCGGCCACATTAGCCTCTACCGGCACCCCGTCATTTTTTGTTCACCCCGGTGAAGCCAGCCACGGCGATTTAGGTATGCTGACTAATGAAGATTCGGTGGTGGCAATTTCCAACAGCGGTGAAACCAAAGAACTTTCTGACATTGTTATTTACTGTAAACGCTATCACATTCCGCTGATTGCCATGACCAAAAATCCGGACAGTGCCTTAGGCCGCGCCGGAGATGTTTTATTGCAGTTGCCTAATGACGGCGAGGCCTGCCCGCTTGGTTTAGCCCCGACCTCTTCAACCACTGCCACTATTGTTTTAGGTGATATTTTGGCTGTTGCTTTATTGGAACGCAAAGGCTTTACCAAAACTGATTTCAAACAACGCCACCCCGGCGGCAAACTCGGTGCTTTTCTGCAAAAAGTTTCCGATTTGATGCACACCGGTGCTGAGATGCCCTTAGTCAGCGATACCGCTACCATGCAGGAGGCTTTGTTGGAAATGACCTCTAAAATGCTTGGCTGCGTCGGCATTGTAAATAACAACGGCGAATTATTGGGAATGATTACCGACGGCGACCTCAGACGTTGCTTAAACCCTGAGCTGCTCAGCCAAAAAGCTTCCGAAGTTATGACCCAAAATCCTAAGACTATCACTGCCGATATGCTGGCGGCCGAAGCCTTGGGTATCATGAATAACACCGGCAAAGGCATTACGCAGTTGTTTGTTGTTCAAGACCGCAAGCCGGTCGGCATTATCCATATCCATGATTGTTTGCGCGCAGGAGTGGCCTAGACCTTGTTTGACAAAGACAAAATAGATAACTATTTTACCGCGCCGACAGATAAGCACCCCGCTCATCCTGCCCCAAATCAGGCTATGCGTCATTCGCGCTTTGTCCACCGCGCCAAATTGATTCTGCCAAGCGCCGCCGCGATATTAATCGGTATGTTATTGATTTTTCCGTCTCTGAAAAAAGACGCACGTGATTTTAAGCTTGATATTACTCGCCCCAAACAAGGCGAGTTGGAAAAACTGCACGTTGAAAATACCGTTTTTTACATCACCGACAAAGACAATAAAGTCAACAACTTTGTAGCCGAACGAATTGATGAAACCGCACCCGGCTCAAAGCTTATCAAGCTGCAAAATCCCGAAGGCCTGCTGCCGCTTAATCAAAATGATTGGGCTAACGTCAAAGCTCCTTCCGGCTACTATAATCAAGAGCAAAATTCCATTCGTTTAACCGACAATGTTACTCTTTTTTATAGCGAAGGCATGGAATTGAATACTCCCGAAGCCGAATTTGACTTCAAACAAGCCCGAGGCTTCGGCAATCAAACGGTTACCGCTGACGGATATTTCGGACATCTGGTTGCTGACGGATTCGTTTTTTCGACCAAAGATGATATTTTAACCTTTACCGGACACAGCAATATCACCATTAAAGAAGAAAGTTTGAAAGGAAAATAAATACATGAAATTTACCTTGCCTGTTTTACTTGTCGCTCTAATGGTAACTACCGGTACAGTCTGTGCTTCCGATGTTAATCTGACTGCTGATGAAAAAGTCGAATGGCATCAAAAAGAGCAAAAGATTGTTGCCGTCGGTAATGCCGTGGCTACCCGCGATGATATGAATATCCGCGCCGACAGAATGATCGGTTATTATGCCAGTCGAGCCGACAAACCGCAAGGCAAAAGCCGCATAACCAAAGTTGAAGCCCGCGGCAATGTTGTAATGAAATCGCCCAAAGCCAATGCTTATGGTCAATCTATGGATTATGACTTACAGCAGGACACGATTATTCTGAAAGGTTCTCCCGCCAAAATCAGCACTGATAAAGAAGTTATTACCGCCGAAGACAACATTACTTATTACCCGCAGGAACAAAAAGCCGTAGCCTTCGGCAATGTAGTCGGAACCAGTCAGGGCAACAAAGTTTTTGCAGACAAAATGGTTGCTTTTTTCACCAAGGAAAATGCCAAATCATCTAACCTCGTAATGCGAAAAGTTCAAATCTTCGGACATGTCAAAATTACAACTTCCAACGCGGAAGTAACGGCTGAACGCGGGGTTTATTACCCACAGGAAGGGAAAGTCCGACTTGATGACAACATTGTTATTAACCAAAACGGCAACACCCTCAAAGGCGACAAAGCCGAAACCAACCTCAATACCGGCATCAGTAAGCTGATATCAACTTCCAAGTCCGGTAGAGTTAAAGGCGTATTTAAAGAGAAAAAAGCCCTAAACGAGAAGTAAAAAACAATGACCGCTAAATTTACACCAGAATCCAAACTTGAAGTTTTCAACATCGGTAAAAAATACAAAAATCGGCCGGTGCTGCGCAACGTATCGTTAAACGTGCGCCGCGGTGAGGCCGTGGGTTTGTTAGGTCCGAACGGCGCCGGCAAAACCACCTGTTTTTATTGTGTTACCGGTTTAATCACTCCGGATTACGGCGATGTTCACATTGACGGACAAGATATCACCGATTTACCGATGTATCGCCGCGCCCGCCTTGGCATCGGTTATTTGCCGCAGGAAGCCTCAATCTTTCGTTCATTGAGTGTGGAAGACAACATCAAAGCCATTTTGGAAGTCGTAATCGATGACGAAAGCCGGCGCGAAAACATGTTAGAAGAACTTTTATCGGAATTTTCGATTGCCCACCTGCGTAAAAGTCCGGCCATCGCTCTATCCGGCGGTGAACGTCGGCGTCTGGAAATTGCCCGCGCTTTGGCCAGTCAGCCGCATTATATTTTGCTGGATGAACCTCTGGCCGGTATCGACCCGATTGCCGTTGGTGAAATTCGTAATTTGGTTTCACAACTCAAACATCGCGGTTTGGGCGTCTTAATCACCGACCACAATGTCCGCGAAACCCTTGATATTACGGATCGAGCATATATCTTGCACGGAGGGACGGTCTTAATGGAAGGCACTCCTGATGAAATCGTTGCCAACGAAGAAGTCCGCAAAGTTTACCTTGGGGACACATTCTCGCTTTAGGCAATCTTTTACTAATTTAAGGATTATCTTATGGCTTTAACCCCCAAATTGGAAATACGCCAATCGCAGTCGTTATTAATGACGCCGCAGCTGCGCCAAGCCATAAATCTTTTACAGTTGAACAACCTTGAACTCAGCGAGTTGCTTGAACAAGAGCTTGACAACAATCCTTTTCTGGAACGCGAAAACGACCGCCTCAGCGCCCCCGATGATGTTTCATCGCCCTCAATTGATGATATTAATACCGATACCGTGTCCGAATATGACGAAGCCCCGTTTGAAGATGAGGCTGATTATGATAATACCTTTGATGATTCGGAAACCGACCGTGAAGGCAGCAACCTGAATGATGAGTTTTCCTGGTCGGATTACAACCATCAAAAATCCGCTCATCCGGATGAAGATTTTGATTATTTTGAAAAAAAGCTGGCTGCTGCGCCAAGCCTGCATGATCTTCTGCAATCTCAAATCGAATTAAATTTTCCGCGGCAGCTTGACCGTATCTTGGCTCTCCGCTTGAGCGAACAACTTGATGATGCAGGATATTTTCGCGGCAACCTGCGGGATATAGCCGTTTCCTTAGGCGTTGACGAAGAGCGCCTGAGCCGCATTTTGCAAACCTTGAAAACCTTTGAACCATCCGGCATTTTCGCCGAAAACTTAGCTGAATGTTTAGCCATTCAGCTCCGCGACCGCAACCGTTATGATCCGGCCATTGCCGTTTTGCTGCAGCATTTAGACCTGCTGGCGGCGCAAAAATTTAAAGAGCTTAAAAATTTATGCCATGTTGATGATGACGACCTTAAATCTATGATTGCCGACATCCGCGCGCTTGATCCTAAACCAGCGGCTTCCTACCACCTCGAAAATCCGTCTTACATTGTGCCTGATGTATTTGTCCGCCGCGCCAAAGACGGCAGTTATCAAATTGAGCTTAATCAACTTTCTCTGCCGCGGGTTTTGCTTAACCGCGCTTATTTCAGCGAGATCAAAAATCAAACTTCGCATAACCGTGAAGCCAAACGCTATTTGAAAGAAAATCTGTCACATGCCAGCTTTTTAATTAAAGCTCTGCACCAACGAGCCACGACTATTTTACGTGTCAGTGAAGAAATTGTTCGCCGGCAGCGCGACTTTTTCGAATACGGAGTAGAGCATCTTAAACCCATGAGCCTCAAAGATGTTGCTTATAATCTCGAACTGCATGAAAGCACCATCAGCCGCACCACTAATCGCAAATATATGCAAACCCCGCGCGGACTTTTTGAGCTCAAATACTTTTTCTCGGCGGCGGCCGGAACTTATACCGGTGACGAAGAAACATCGACCCTGAGCATCAAACACCGTATCAAACAGCTCATCAATGACGAAACACCGGATAAAATCCTCTCCGATGACAGATTAGTTGAACTTTTAGCGCGTGAAGGCATCAAAATCGCCCGCCGCACCGTAGCCAAATATCGTGAAGCGCAAAACATTCCGACTTCCGCCGAACGCAAGCGGCTTAAACGCGCACCGCTTTAATGCATTGAGTTGATACACGAATTTATATTGACTTTTGGCTTATTTTGGTATTATCTCTCTTTTCAGATTGCAAAGCTCACCAAAACAGGTTACGATATACTTTGCAACAAGTGTTTATTAATTTATTAAAGGAAGAATCATGAAAATTACATTATCAGGTAATCAAGTTGACATTGGCGATAGACTCCGCAAACATGTTGAAGAAAATGTTTTGAACGCTGTAAACAAATACTTTCCGGCTCCTGTCAGCTGCAGTGTTTCTTTCACAAAAGAAGGTGAGGATTTCAACGCTGAAGTTACCGTTCACCCTGCTAAAAACATCATTTTAAAAGGTACCGGTGTTGCCGGTGATCCTTATTCGGCATTTGACGCTGCCAATGAACACATTGCCACCCGTCTGCGCCGCCACAAAACCAAATTAAACGACCACAAAGGCAAAACCGGCTTGGCTGAAATTGCTAACGAAGCGGTTTTCTCGCTCAATGAAGAAGCTGAAGAAATCGACATTGACGACGCTCCGCTGACTATTGCCGAACTTGAAGCTAATATTCCGGTTTGCACCGTGTCCGAAGCTGTAATGTATATGGACCTCAACAACGAATGTGCGTTGATGTTCAAAAACACGGCTGATGGCCAATTCAATATGGTATACCGCCGCAAAGACGGCAATATCGGTTGGGTTGAACCGAAAGCTGAAAAATAGTTTTTAATAAGCAAGAGGCTTCTATCTCATGAATATTTCTGACATAATGACCGATAAAAATGTTTTCATCGGCATTAAAGCAAATACTAAGCGCGAACTTTTACAAGAGTTGGCCAATCGTGCCGCAGCGCTGACCGGCTTAGATGAGCGTACTTTGTTTGATACGCTGCTTGAACGTGAAAACTTGGGTTCTACCGGTTTTGGTTCCGGCACGGCTATGCCGCACGGACGTTTCAGCGGCTTGGATAAAGTTACGGCAGTTTTTGTTCGTACTGCATCTCTGGTGGATTTTGGGGCGGTTGACGGCAGACCGGTTGATTTGGTTTGGGCGCTGTTTTCACCTGAGGACAGCGGCGCTGATCACTTGACCGCTCTGGCGAAAATTTCGCGTATTCTGAAAGATGAGACCTTATGTGCCAAACTGCGTCAGGCATCTTCACCGTTAGAGATTTTTGCTCTGCTGAACAGCTGACGCCCTTGACGACTTACCTAAATCCCCTCAAAACCGTTTTGAGGGGATTTTTCTTACTCTCCTCTCTTGCAATCAGCGCAATTTTTACCTAAATTAGCATAAAGCTTAACTCTGATGAAAGAAAAACCATGACGACAATTTTATGTATTCGCAAAAATGATGAAGTCGTAATGGCCGGCGACGGTCAGGCTACTCTTGGCGAAGCCATTATTTTCAAATCCAAGTCGGTTAAAGTCCGCCGTATCGGCAACGGCCAAATCATTGCCGGATTTGCCGGCGCGGCTGCGGACGGCATAACTCTGATTGAGCGGCTTGAGGCCAAATTGGAAAAACACGCCAACCAGCTGAAACGCGCCGCGGTTGAACTGGCCAAAGACTGGCGTATGGATAAATATTTGCGCCAACTGCAGGCTTTTATGATTGTCGCCGATAGCGAAACATCGCTGGTTATTTCCGGCACCGGTGAGGTTATGGAACCCGATGACGGAATTATCGGTATCGGCAGCGGCGGAAATTATGCCATGGCCGCCGCCAAAGCCCTCTATGACCAACCCGATATGTCCTTGGAAGAAATCGCCCGTAAGGCTATGCAGATTGCCGGCGATATTGATGTTTACACCAACCACAACGTAATTATTGAAAGAATACCTTCATGACCACTTTCAGCCCCCGCGAAATCGTTTCCGAACTAGATAAATATATCATCGGCCAAACCGAAGCCAAAAAAGCTGTTGCCATTGCTTTGCGTAACCGTTGGCGTCGTATGCAGTTGCCGGAACGCCTGCGCGAAGAAATTGTCCCCAAAAACATTTTAATGGTCGGACCGACCGGCGTCGGCAAAACCGAAATTTCCCGCCGACTGGCCAAGCTTGCCAAAGCGCCGTTCATCAAAGTTGAGGCTACCAAATTTACCGAAATCGGTTATGTCGGCCGCGATGTGGAAAGCATTATCCGCGATTTGGTTGAAACCGCCCTTAACCAAACCCGCAAACAGCGGCGTGAACAAGTAAAAATCAAAGCCGAAGCCGCTGCCGAGGAAAGGATTATTGACGCTCTGGTCGGCTCTTCCGCCGGTGAAGAAACCCGCAGCAAATTCCGCCAATTGTTCCGTGACAATCTGCTGGGCGAACGCGAAATCGAAATTTCGCTACTCGATAATTCTTCAAACTCCATGCCCACGGTTGATATCCCCGGAATGCCCGGCGCTTCCATGGGAATGATTAGCCTTGGTGATCTTTTGGGCGGCAATCCGGTCAAATACAAAACCCGTAAATTAACCGTTGCCGAAGCCTATAAGCTGGTCGTTGTTGAAGAGTCCGACAAACTTCTGGATAATGACGCCATTACCGATGAGGCGATTAAAGCCGTTGAAAATGACGGTATCGTTTTCATTGATGAAATTGATAAAATTACCGGTAAATCGGATTCCTCGCGCGGCGATGTTTCGCGTGAAGGCGTTCAGCGTGACTTATTGCCGCTGATTGAAGGCACTACGGTTAACACCAAATACGGCTCAGTTAAAACCGACCATATTTTATTCATCTGTTCCGGCGCGTTTCATCTGGCCAAGCCGGCGGATTTGTTGCCGGAACTACAAGGTCGTCTGCCGATTCGCGTGGAATTGAAAGCCCTGACGCATGACGATTTTGTCCGTATTTTAACTGAACCCGAAGCCAACCTGATTGAACAATATACCGCTCTGCTGGCCACCGAAAATTACAAGTTGGAATTTACTCCCGATGCCATTGCCAAAATTGCCGACATCGCGGTTGCCATTAACGAAAACGTGGAAAACATCGGCGCTCGACGTCTGCATACGGTTTTGGAGATTTTGCTTGAAGACATCAGTTTTTATGCATCCGACCGCAGCGGTGAAACTACGACTATTACGGCCGAAATGGTTGAAGAAAAGCTTCACAAATATACACAGTCTAGCGACTTGTCGAAGTTCATTCTCTGATGACCGACGCTTTTGGCATATATATTCATTGGCCTTTTTGCCGCAGCAAATGTCCTTATTGCGACTTTTTCAGTCAGGTGCGCCCGCATATCGACCAAGATGCTCTGGTTGATGATTATCTGCGGGAACTTGATTTTTATGCCCGCCTGACGGCTTCCCGCGAGGTGACCTCAATTTTTTTCGGCGGCGGTACTCCGTCTTTGTTATCACCGTCCAACATCTCCCGCCTGCTGGAGCATATTGCCCGACGCTGGCAGCTGTCTTCGAAGGTTGAAATTTCACTCGAAGCCAACCCCAACACCAATCAGCCGCATTTATTTTCCGACCTCAAACAAGCAGGAATCAACCGCCTGTCTTTGGGTGTGCAGGCACTTAACGACCCTGATTTAAAATTCCTTGGACGCACCCACACTCTGGCACAAGCGCTCGCTGCCGCTGAAGATGTTGTCAAAACTTTTAGCAACCATTCTTTGGACTTGATTTATGCCCGCCCCGGCCAAACCGCCGCTTCATGGCAAAGCGAACTGCAACAAGCGGTTAAACTTGGTTTTAAACATCTTTCGGCTTATCAGCTCACAATTGAACCCAACACCATTTTCGCCCGCCGCGGGATTAAGCCTTTAGCTGAAGAAAAAGCACTTGAACTTTATCGCCTGACAAATGATTTTTTGGCCGCAGAGGATTATCCGCGCTATGAAATATCCAACTACGCCTGCCCCGCTGCTCAATGCCGCCACAACCTGTTGTATTGGCAGGGACAAGACTATATCGGCATCGGCCCGGCCGCCCACGGACGTTTACATTGCGATGATAAGTTTTATGCCACGACCCACCGTTGTCAGTTGGAAGAACTTTCCGCGGCCGAACGTGCCGAAGAACTGTTGCTGATGGGTTTACGCCTGGTCGAGGGCATAGATAAAACGCGCTTTGCTCAAGAATGCGGACTTAATTTTGATGACCTAATTGACCAAGAGGCCAAACGAAACTTTATCGCGCAAGGATTATTGCTCGACAGTGCGGAAAACTTCCGCCTGAGCTCATCCGGATTTTATGTTATGAATTATATACTCAGCCGCTTATGCGCCTAGTCGCTCACCCCGAAATTTCCCGCCACAACAATAATTATCGCGGTTAAGAAACCAAGCATCGCAAACCCTGCCCGCACCGACACATTATCAGGAATTTTGTTATAACTGTTCAGCGCATAGACAAATATCGGCGCGGTCAACAGCAGTGCCACCACATATCCGGGGTTGGGCGCCAGCCGCATCGCCATGGTTTTAGCGGTAATCAACGCCGCACTAAAACTCACGATATAAGCGCCGGTATTAAGCACTTTGGGCGCAAAAACCTGCCGGAAAAAGCCCGTAAATGAAGGATGAAAGCGTTTAATGAAAAAAATCGCGTTATACACGCCGCTGACAAATGTCGCCACCACCAAATAATAAGCGATATTATACCATACATTTTCGTTCATCATGGCAATTTCTTTGGTCGCAATACTCATGCCCGCCAATGCCAAAATTGCCGGCGTCATATAGCGAATAACCGCCTTGCTGACCTCGCTTTTAATCATATACCAATAGCTCACCGTAAAACCGAACAACAACAGAATCAGTGTAATCAGCACTGAACCGTCAGCCCACAATCCTTCAAACAAATGCGGCGTTAACAGCCACCATAGTCCGGTTGTTACTACCGCCGTCACTGCCATAACCCGTGAAGTCGGGCCCGCCCCGAATTGTGCGGACGCAAAAAACAAGTGCGAATCATAAATACCGATAAGCCAACCCTGAAAAATCAACAACGCCCAATTATAAGCACTGGTTTGCAGCGGAATAAAAAACAAAAACGGCAAAAACACCAGTGCGATTCCGAAACCGCGCCAAATCCCCAACACATAACCGTTAAATTTTTTATGTTGGTTAACCAGGGTATAAAGCGCCGAAAAAAAGCCGTAAACCAATCCGTTAATAATCCAAAGCATTGTCATCTCCCTGTTTTTTCCTAATATAACTGCCCTGTTGGCAAATTAAAGACGCCACAGTTGCCAAATTGTTACAAAATGATGAAATTTAGCGCTCGTTAATCAAGTATTAATTGACGGTATATATAATTTCGCTTACCCTATAATAAGGAATGAACATATTCCGTTCTCTTGTCATGCAGGAAAGGTGGGCGTCATGATTAAAATCAGAACTTTATTGTTGGCCTTGGGCTGTGTTGTTATCAGTCACATTGCTTATGCCGGAATTTATTGGCTGCCGAGTTATGTCGGTGAGAATAACGGACTTGGCTATGGTAAGCGAACAAACGATTCTGATCCTATTACCCCGTCATCCTGTTCGACTTATGGTTATGTTAACAGTTGCGGCTCACACATGACCGGAACAAGAACTTTGGTAGCCCAAGGGCTTTATTGCTATAAAGATTGTAAATGTGACACCAACTACTATAAATACAACTCCACCAACTGCCCTTCGCCTTTGACCTTAGCCGGTGAATTTTGTAACAATGGCACGATGGCGACAGAATGCGTCTGCGGCTCATCCTATAACCTGACTACAGAACCATATTGTGTATTATATGACAAATGTCAGGACACGAGTACGCACTATCGAGTACGAACGGATTCTACGGGTAAAGTAATATGCAAAAGCGGTTGTACATATGATTCGGATACGAATACGTGTTATGAACCGTCGACCTGTGAAGCATCGGGTTACAGTAGCAGTCCGAAAGATAGCAACCTATATAATTGCACCAAAGTTGTTGTTGACAAAGCCCGTATATGTTATGCTTGCACGTGCAATTCCAGCTATGACCAAATCAACTGTCCGGCTAACTGTACCTGCAGCCAGTGCGAAAACCTCTTTAAGGTCACCGGAGCAGCCACGAATTATGTTGTCAGCGCTGACGGCAAGTCATGCGTAGCTTCCGGCTGTCCGGCAGGCTATACCGCCGGCGTCACTAAGTGCAGCAACTCATGGGAAGACATTTCATTCAACGGAATGTCTGGCACACAACAATGTGGTAAATGCGTCTGCCGAGATGCCAACAGTGCTTGCACCAGCACCGCTTATCCGTTGACCTCACAACCGCAAAACGCCTCATTTGACTCGTGCCAAGCCGGCTGTGGCGACTATACCACCAGATATAAGCTTAAGACCTGTAACAGCGGCTATACTTTAAGCGCTGACGGCAAGTCATGTGAAAAAATTCTGTGTAGCAACGGTGGTTATAAAGACAGCCAACCATTCGGTTATAAATGCGATACTATCAGCTATAACGGCCTTACCTGCTATACAAATTGTCAGGAAGAAGTAACGGATGTTTGTACTGCAAATAGTGCAAGCGCCACTATGCCAACCACCAACAATAGTCCTGAAACAGGCCTTATGGATTCCTGCGATAATGTCAAAAACAATAGTGGCACACGTTGGAGTTACTCTTTTTATGGTGGGCAATGCTATAAGACAGTTACTTATGGCTCTCAAACCTGCTATAAAATCTATGACGTTGGCGGCATTGTAATTCATGCCGGTACTCATAGTGATGAATCTATTATGGGAAACCCAAACTCAATATCTGTGGATACTTTCCAAGTTAAAAACTTGAATTATGATTACATCGACTTCATCATTTACGATAGTAGTGATATGCCGCCCTTCACTTTCCACTCAAACAACAATATGGCGGGATCGTGCGATTACTTTAGTGGCATTGCAAGATCAGCAATTGTTATTGATGATGGTAATGAACATGATCTTGGAAATTTGCGTAACGGCAATACCAAATACTTGGAACAAGAAAATGGTCCTGGTATATACGTTGTCCAAGTCGAAGTACCATAAAAAATATAATAGTGCCGCGCAATCGTCGCGGCACTAACATTGTCACCCTGAGCGCAGTCGAAGGGTGACATTTTAAATATTATTTGCACGTACTCATAGAAGTTCGGATAGTGGATTTTATAGAGTGAAAAACGAAGCGGTCAAAATCCTAGCGTAGATAGACCTACGTGGATTTTGACCGTTCTGATGTTTTTTGCTCTAGAAAACCTCTAGACGAGCTTCCCTACCCTAGACGAACTTCATAGCACCAAACGAGATTTCTGCCTATCCCACTCCCTCTTCTTAATCGTTTCGCGCTTGTCAAAATTCTTTTTACCGCGACCAAGACCGATTTCGAGTTTTGCCCGCCCGTTGTTGTCAAAAAATAAACGTATGGCAATCAGGGTTGAGCCTTTTCGCGCCAGCGAATTGATAATGTCGATAATCTCTTTTTTCTTTAGCAATAACTTGCGTTCCCGCTTTTCGGGATGTGAGGCATAGCCTTTGTTGGCATATTCGGCAATAAACATATTGGACATAAACAACTCGCCGTTTTTCTCAATGCCGAAAGCGTCATTGATATTGGCGTGTCCCAAACGCAGCGACTTAACTTCCGTACCGGTGAGCTCAAGGCCGGCTACGTATTTTTCCTCAATCAGATAATCAAAATGTGCGCGTCGATTTTGCGCCACCAAACCGCTTGAGATAAAGTCACTTTTTTTATCTTTTTTTGCCATTATTTTTCTTCATCAAATGATTATATATCGCCCGCCTTACTTTGTAGGGTAAATCAGCTTTAGCATACTGCGGCAGCAAATGCAAGCATTTCTCCCATTCGGCTTTGGACATAACCTGCCGGTCTTTAATCTCCGGCGTCAGCCAAAACTTGCCGCGGCTTGCCCAAATTTCACAACCGCCCAAAGTTGCACCGCTGAACTCCGGTTGTTGCATTCGGTTACTCAGGCGCAATACCTCTTCCGCCTCCGGCGCATAAACCTGCCCTGACACCCTCCGCAACAACTCCGTCATCAAAAGATAGCGGATTTCGGAATGTTGTTTCAGCCATACGGCTTTAGAAATTGACAACGCAGCGCCATGCCAATCACGCACATAGTTTTGGATTAAACTGTTAATCTGTTCCTCAAAATAAGCTCGTGTCCGCGCCAAAACCGCCGCTGTTTCCGCCAGCCTTTGCTCGCTTATGCCGGTTTGGGCTTCCAGTTCGGGTAAAAACTTGCGCATCCGCACCCGCTGGAAATCCAAACACTGATTTGACGGATCTTCAACCCATGTAATTCCGAGTTGCCGCAAATAAGCTTGTAAACTTTCGGGGCTGTCATTCAGCTGTGGGCGAATAAGGCAAACCCCGCTGCGAAACGTTTTTGGCAGCATCGCACTTAAACCATACAACCCGCTGCCGCGCTGCAAACGTAGCAAAAAAGTTTCCGCTTGATCACGGCGATGATGCCCGATAGCCAAGGTTTTGACACCATGTTCCCGACACCAACTCAACAGCAAATCATAGCGCGCCAACCGTGCCGCCTCCTCAATTCCGGATTGCGGTTTTTCATTCTCCCAGACCAAAATATGATGCTCAATCCCGTTCGCACTCATCAACTGTGCAACATAAGCAGCCTCTGCCGCAGATTCGGGACGCAGGCGGTGATCAACCGTTAAAGCTACAATTTTTTTATGGTGTTTTGACGCCCATTCCTGCAACCGCAACACTAAAGCTAACGAGTCCGCTCCGCCGGAAACACCGACGGCAATGACCTCGCCTTCCGGCGGATATGTTGCTAAAAACTCTTCCACCTTATCCGCGGCTTTACTTACTTGCAGTTAAGATCCTTGGCCAGTTTGGCAGCCTTATCTTTCAAACCTTGCTCAGCCTTAGGAAACTCTTTCGGTAGGCTGGTGAAAGCGGCACAAGCTTCGGTCGGTTTGCCCAATTCTTTCATCGACATACCAAGCTTCAAAATATTGTCAGCTCCTTTAGTGCCGTCTTTGTATTTTTCATACCCCTTGGCAAACGAAACCGCCGCTTTAGCATAATCCTTTTTGGCATAATAAGCTTCGCCCATCCAATATTGCGCATTGCCGGCTAACTTATGCTGCGGAAATTTAGAGATAACCGTCGTAAATTTGACAATTGCCTCTTCATTGTTCCCGCTGTTAATCGCATCCAACCCAGCCTGATAGATTTCTTCGGCCGATTGGGTTTTAACATCGGGCAAATCGTCACCTTTGGTGATGCTATCGCCGACAATTGATTTCGGAGCATTAGCCGCTACCGGCGCATTGTATTTGGGTGTTGCGGCAACATTAGCTCCCAAATTGCCGGCTTCAATCGGTTTGCCTTCAATTGTCTTCAGGCGCATATCAACATCTTTATTAATTACTTCGAGGCGCTTTTCCAAGGCTTTAAGCTTAAATTCAAGTTCATCCATATGTCCGACCACGCCGCGCAAAGTTTCATCAAACTGCCCCATTTTAACTGCGACATCTTGCGCCGAAGCCGGAGTAATTCCGTTTTCCTTATCGCGATACGACTGGCGCTGCAAAACCTGAACATCTTCACGCAATTGCGCAATATCATTTTCAATCGCCGCCAATGATTGTGCCTTAACACTTTGGCTCATCAAAACCGCCGCCGTCATCAACAAAAACATTCTGGAAAACTTCATAGCCACCTCTTTTTATTTTATACCAATAACACGCCTACTTTAGTTTAATTTTTTCTAAATCACAAGCACAAAAAACGTATCCTGAAGAGGATACGTTTTTTGTTTTGCAAAACAAGTTGGCTGTTAGTTAGCAGCTTTAACAACTGTTACAGCACGACGGTTTTGAGCCCAAGCAGCTTCGTTGCTACCCAAAACAGCCGGTCTTTCTTTACCGTAAGAAATGACAGAGATTCTGTCAGCAGCAATACCTTGAGATACGAGGTATTGTTTTACAGCGTTTGCACGGCGTTCACCCAAAGCCAAGTTGTATTCACGAGTACCTCTTTCATCGCAGTAACCTTGAACGATTACATTAACATTTTCATGTTTTTTCAGCCATTTAACTTGAGTGTTCAAGATTTCGGCAGAATCAGCAGAAATAGCAGAGCTATCAAAAGCAAAGAATACTCTGTCTTGAGCATTTTCCATGAAGTCACGTGCTTCTCTGGATTCGCATTCGCTGCCACCGAACAAGCCACCGTCAAAGCCAAGGCTAGAACAACCTGACAAAGCAACAACTGCTACGAACAAACTTAAAAGTTTTTTCATTTTATTAATCTCCATATGGTTTAAAAACTTTAATTGTAAAACAACTAATACAGCACTAACTTAAGCAATAAATTTTTAATTTTCAACTATAAAAAACGATAGTTAAGTGAAAAAAAGCATAAAATTATATTTTTATGGATTTTTATCGCTCCCAATCATCGTATTTTGTCCCTAAAAGCGCCGATTTTTCCGTCTCATTTTTCAACATAACCCCGATTTGCGATTCTTAAATACGCCTTTAGTTATGATTCGTCCGCCCACAAAAAAAACTGCCGTATGAACAAAAGTTCATAACAGCAGTCTTTTTTTTACTTGTCAGATACGGACAAAGTCATTACCGCTGATATTGCGAAACCAATTGTAGTCGGTACGCAACACCGCAAAAATACCATCGCTGAATACTTCTTCAACGATCACCGTTTCCGGCAAAACTTCAAACAACATTCCGTTGTCGAAAGAGATTAGCAGATAGACATCTTTGCCGTCATCTCGTTTAGCCAACGCCACACGATAGAATGACTTTTTGCCATTACAATCCAGCTTGGCCACAAAGTCTTGAGCCAGTTTTAACTGCAAACACTCGGCGGTTTTAGCAAACGCTTGTTTACTTGCGCTGCCACTCAAAAAGCTTTCACCGTCGATAAGCATTTCTGCTTCCCAGTAGCCGTTTTCATCGCGTTTAACCCAGAATGTGGCCGCATAGTAAATTTTATGCTCATCCCAAGACAGTCTTTTTACAAACCTCGGAGCTTTAACATTGCTGTTATCGAAAACTCCTCCGAAAGAGATGAAAAAGTCGCAAACCCAATCATCATCACCATCACCACAGGGATACGCACGAGACTCGCTGCCGACTGCAATTTGCAGTAACGAACCATCCGCGATTTTATTATACTCGCAAAAACCCTGAAAAGCATACGAGTTAACAAAACACATCACCTTTTGTTCATTGGTTTTGAACTTTTTGTAAGAGCGATTTTTTTTGTCGTTAGCTGAAAGAGGAGTTGCAATACGCGGATGCGGACCAAGCACATTCTTAATGTCAAGATAATTCATTTTGCCATTTTTTGTGACTTTAGAGGAGCGTTATTATCACTCAAGCTATTGTCGGTTAATAATATAAAGTTAATTGTAAAAATTTAATAACTTTATACCATTTTTGGACAAAAACGTCAACCTGTTTTTATATATATTTTTCTAAAGACTGAATTTTTTTACAAACTCTTTACGTTCTTTGCGCGGTTTGCGCCACAGGTTACCCACCCCGTTTATCGGTTGCACCGGATAAAGCGATGCAAAATTAAAATTCCGCCGCAAAAACAGACTGGTTGTTTTGGGATAATTATTCATCGGGCAGAATCCGTAAAAATCAACCTGCATCAAGTCAGCCTGCCGTAGTGTTTTAACCGCATTGACATATTCTTGCGAGGTGTTGATACGATCGCTGTCATCCAAAATAACCATTCCGTCAGGAGCTAATTTTACCAGAGCCGCGTTAGCACATTCGGCTCGCCGTTTACCATCAATAACAATAACGTCATAGCAGGTATTTTCACCTTCAAAAATAGCATTTTCATATTGTTCACCCTCATCTCGCCACCTGATTTCCAAATTAGGCTCGGCAAACTCCTGCCGCCATTTAGTAAACCAGTTGTAATTGTCCTCAATCGATGTTACCTGCAATGCCCGTTTAGCCCAAAATGCTGACGAGTAACCACAGCCGAACTCAAAAATACGTTTGTTGCAATAATCAAATTGCTGCAAATATTCAATCGCCGGAAATGTGTACCACGGAAGCGGATTACCATCTTTATCCGCACAAATTTTCTCATCAATACTGCGCTCCATGGCAAATTCCTGCTGCCATATTTCAATAAACTTCTTAAACTTTTCGCTATATTCCGCCACCGTTGCTCTCCATTGAAAAACTTAATACCTCTCATATATCATAACTGCATAAATTTTCAAAACAAAAAAGGAGAAATAAAATGCGTGATTTTTGGCACAATACGGCCTTGATTCTGACTATCATCGGCGGCCTGAACTGGGGATTGGTCGGAGCTTTTGACTTTGATTTAGTCGCCTTTATCTTCGGCTACATGAGCGTCCTCAGCCGCATAGTCTACGTTTTGGTCGGAATTTCGGCTTTGGCGATGATTTTTGTTCCGGCTTGTTCTTTGCGTGAAAGCCTTGAACACAAAATGAATTAAAGCCGTATTATCATTCACGGTATAAGAGGTTGAAGCTCTCTTGTTTGAGATTTTTCGGCCTGATATAACCGCTTTCTGTTTAAAAGCAAAACTCCACCAACTCACGTTGATGGAGTTTTTTAACTGACTTCAAACCGAAATTACTTCAGTTCAACTTTAGCGCCGGCTTCTTCCAATTTCTTCTTCATTTCTTCAGCTTCAGCCTTAGCAACGCCTTCTTTGATGGTCTTCGGTGCGCCATCTACCAAATCTTTAGCTTCTTTCAAGCCCAAACCTGTGATTGCACGAACTTCTTTGATGACGTTAATTTTGTTTGCGCCAGCTTCAGCAAGAACTACATCAAATTCATCTTTTTCTTCAGCGGCAGCAGCACCTGCAGCAGCACCACCGGCAGCAACAGCAACAGCAGCGGCAGCAGAAACGCCCCATTTTTCTTCCAACATTTTTGACAGGTCAGCGGCTTCCATAACAGTCAAAGCTGACAATTCATCTACTAACTTGGCTAAATCGGCCATTTTTTTTCTCCAATAAATTAATTAAATCAAATTTCCAAAAACTTTACTCAATTCTCAGCTTCTTACAATTTGTTCAGAAACCAAGAACACCAACCTTAAGCAGCTTCTTTTTCGCTGTATGCTTTGGTAACTCTTGCCAATTGAGCAGCAGGAGCTTGCAACAAACCAATAATTTTGGCTCTGAGTTCGTCCATTGACGGAATTGTAGCCAACTTATTGATTTCGTCGGTCGAGAGAACACCGGTTCCCATCGCGCCGCCGACAACGATTAATTTTTCATTGCCTTTAGCAAATTCTACACAAGCTTTACATGCTGAAATCGGATCATTGGCGAATGCAATTGCAGTCGGACCTTTGAACAAGTCAGCAATATTTTCAAACTTGGTACCCTTAAGAGCTAAACGAGTAATACGGTTTTTGGTAACTCTGAACCCAGCACCAGCTTTACGAATAGCGTTTCTTAATTCTGAAACTTCTTGTACCGTCAAACCTTTGTAGTGCGATACAACAACGATTTCAGCTCCGGAAAACAATTCGTTCAGTTCACTGAGTAATTGTGCTTTTTCTTCGCGGTTCACTTGTTATCTCCAAATTAACACGCCGCTGCGAACAACGACGCAACCTTATTACAATTTCCGCCAAGACTAAACATATAAGGAGATGATTTCTCCATACAGCCACCCTGACGGGACCTAAATCTGCCCATGGAGAAAATAGATGATAAAATAAAATCTCACTCACTCCGTCTATGCTGGATATTAAGGGTAAACCCACCGGCAGTCTTGGACAGGTCGAATGGCAAGCCATCCTTGTAGAGGTGTTAATAAACTATTCATCTTCTAAAGTCAAGCATTTTTTCGAACTTAGCTGACATTAGCATTCATCTAAAAATATCAGAAAAAAAGGGAAGCCGTTAAGCTCCCCTTTTTCAAACCTGCGCATGTTGCAATAAGGATGTGTGCTGCGCCATAATTTTTGAGTGACGCCTTCTGCCACAACATACTGAATTTGATAAGAGGGCTTGCTACGCTGTAATTATTGAGCGACGTGTACAAAAAAGGGAAGCCGTTAAGCTCCCCTTTTTCAAACCTGTGCATGTTGCGATAAGGATGTGTGCTGCGCTGTAATTTTTGAGTGACGTGTACAAAAAACGGCGGTACACGAGCGAAAAAATTACAAGCATGACACTTCATTAGCGCAACTAGCCATTACAAGGCTGTCGAATCAACTTTGACGCCAACCCCCATAGTCGAGCTTAACGAAATCTTCTTAACATAAGTTCCTTTAGCTCCACTCGGTTTCGCTTTCATGATTGCATCGATGAAAGCGGCTGCGTTTTCATAGAGTTGTTCTTCAGTAAAGCTGGCTTTACCAACACCGGCATGAACGATACCGTTCTTTTCAACACGATATTGAACTTCACCGGCTTTAGCCTTTTTAACTGCATTTTCGACATCGGTGGTAACGGTACCGAGTTTCGGGTTCGGCATCAAGCCTTTAGGTCCCAAAATACGGGCAACTTTACCGGCCATACCCATCATATCGGGAGTGGCGATACATCTGTCGAAATCAACTTTACCGCTCAAGATTGAATCAATCAAGCTTTCAGCTCCGACGATATCTGCACCGGCAGCTTTAGCTTGGTCAGCTTTTTCACCTTGCGCCAAAACAGCAACGCGAACAGTTTTACCTGTACCATGCGGAAGAGCGCAAACGCCTCTTACCATCTGATCGGCATATTTCGGGTCAACACCCAAATTTACGGCAATATCAATAGTTTCGTCAAATTTTGCAGTAGCATTCTGTTTAACGATTTTAACAGCATCTTTGAGCGCATAAGCCTGCTCTTTATTAACTGTCTTATAAGCGTTTTCGATTCTTTTTCCCATCATACTACTCCACAACCTTGATACCCATAGAAACAGCCTGACCTTTAACCATATTCATAGCCGACTCAACAGTTGAGCAGTTCAAATCCGGCATTTTAGCTTCAGCGATTTCTTTAACCTGAGCCAATGTAATTTGACCGACAAAGTTTTTGTTAGGCTCTTTAGAACCGGACTTAACATTAGCAGCCTTTTTCAAATAGTAAGCAACAGGCGGAAGTTTAGTAACGAATGTAAAAGACTTATCTTCAAACGCAGTAATTACAACCGGTACCGGAATACCTGGTTCTAATTTTTGAGTAGCAGCGTTGAATGCTTTACAAAATTCCATAATGTTCAAGCCTTTTTGACCCAAAGCCGGACCAACCGGAGGAGAAGGATTAGCCTTTCCTGCGGGGATTTGAAGCTTGATTAATCCTAAAATTTTCTTTTTAGATTTAGCCATTTCATACCTCTGTTAGGTTTCGTGGTATTATCAGATCATGGCTGATCTCCCACGAAATTATGTTAAAACAATGCTCTGAGTTATTGCTGGACACATTTAGTCCTCTCAATTTTTCAGAGTCGTTTCTATATACCACACTTGTTTCAATTTGCAAGTATTTTCTTTCCGCTCAATTGCCGTGGCTGATTATCGATACACCTCTGCGGCATTTAACCTATAAAAGCATTTTGATTCACCGTTTCTTTACGCTTTTAGCCTATATTACAATTTATGAAAAAAGTTAACCCTAAGACATACCGCTGTATCGGCGTAATGACCGGCAATTCCTTAGACGCCGTTGATGTGGTTATTACCGAATTCACCGACCGCACAATTTCTGATATCGGCGGCGTTTCCCTGCCAATACCGCAAGAAATGGCGCAACGTTTCCGCAACCTCAAACAAGCTCTCAAAGACAACGGCGGCGACATCGAGGCCCTGATTTCTTCACCGGCTTTAGCACTTAACCGGTTGATTGACGACTATACCGCCCTTGTAGCTGCCGCGGTTAAACAAGCACTAAACGATAGCGGTTTTTCCTCATCAAATATTGACGCCATTGGATTTCACGGCCAAACTTGTGCGCACCTTCCGCCTTCCGTTGCACGCAGCACTAACCCGCAGGAGATTTATACGCTTCAGGTTGGCGATGGACAAATGCTGGCTGATTTGACTTCCATTCCGGTCGTTTTTGACTTCCGTTCCGATGACTTAATGAACGGCGGCGAAGGTGCGCCTTTAGCCCCGCTCCATAACCGCCACCTTGCGCAAAATTTGCAGACACAAAAAATCTTTCCGGTTGTCTTTTGCAACGGCGGCAACACCGGCAATCTTGCTCTTATCTCTCAAGATTCTGACGGCCGCGAAATAGTATGCGGCTTTGACACCGGACCGTTTAACCACTTCATTGACTTTTTAGCCCGTACCGAACGTCAACAGGCTTGTGATTTTAACGGCCGGTTCGGACAAGACGGACATATCGACTTTGGACTATTGCGCCGGTTGTTTGATACGGCTGTCCAAACCCGCAACGGCGATAACTATCTTCTGCAACCGCCGCCCAAATCTTCCGATCCCTCATGGTATCAAATAATTCCTGAGTTGCAGTCTTCATCTTTACCCTTTGCCGACCGGATTCGCACTGCCGAATTTTTTAGCGCTTATATTTTTGTTTACAGCTTACGTTACCTGCCGGCAGAAGTCCTAAAACCGCACCATTTTTTAGTTTTTGGCGGCGGCTGGCATAATCCTTTGGTGATGAATGATTTCACTAATCTGTTACACGGTCAGGCTTCGGTTTTGCCCGAACATCAGGAAATATTTGCCGCTTTAACTGATACCACGGCGCAAATCGCCTGGTCTGACACCTACGGCATCAGCGGCAAATATATGGAAGCCCGCATATTTGCCGACATGGCCAAATGTTTTCTCAACCTTGAGCCTTTCACCCTGCCGACAACAACCGGCTGCCGCACACCCACTGTTTGCGGCGTTATTGCCTATCCTAGCGGCAACAATAAACTTCGTTGGTCGCGTGCGGCCAAAGGTTGGAACAGATAAACAAAAAAGCTCCGCAATTGAGGAGCTTTTTCATGACTAAGAACCAAACTTCTACTTAGCTTTGTGCGACTTTGGCTCACTACCGTCCAAATACGATGTACAACTCGGGCAGCGGGTTGCTTTTACCGGAATATTTTCAAAGCAGTACGAGCAAACCTTAGTAACCGGCTCTTTCTTAGCTTCTTCGGCTTCTTCTTGTTTCAGCATTTTAGCCTGCAATTCGTTAATTGCTTTAATCAACACAAATACGGCAAATGCCACAATGATAAAGCTGATAAGCGCATTAATAAACAAACCGATATTAAGCGTTACAGCTCCGGCTTTTTGCGCTGCATCCAAGGACAAATAAGGAGATTCCGGCGTACCTTGTTTCAAAACCACAAACAAGTTGGTAAAATCAACCTTACCCAACAACAAACCGATCGGCGGCATAATAACATCTTTTACCAATGAATCGACAATTTTACCAAACGCTGCACCGATGATAATACCGACAGCCATGTCGATAACATTACCGCGCATTGCAAACTTCTTAAATTCATTTAAAAAATTTTTAAACATGTAATCCCTCTTTTTTGCTTATTTAGAATCATAAAACCCCGCGCTGTGGCGGGGTTTATGCACAATGGTCAGGCTATTTTTTCAACCTGTGAAAATTCCAACTCAACCGGCGTCGAACGACCGAAAATTGAAACCGAAACTTTAACTCTGGCTTTTTCGGCATCAACTTCTTCAACCAAACCGACAAACGAGGCGAACGGCCCGTCACAAACTCTGACTTGTTCACCGACTTCAAAGTTAACAACCGTCTGCGGACGTTCAATACCCTCTTTCATTTGGGTCATAATCCGTTGAGCTTCAGCTTCCGTAATCGGATAAGGTTTATTACGGCTGCCCAAAAAGTTAGTAACATTCGGATTATCCTTAACCAAGTGCCAAGCATCATCACTCATAATCATCTTAACCAAGATATAGCCGGGAAAGAACTTACGCTCGCTGTTCACACGCGTACCTTTTCTGACCTCGACAACTTCTTCGGTCGGAATCATAACCTCAAAGATTCTGTCTTCCATTTTTTTCAAAACGGCTTGTTCTTTAATCGATTCGGCAACCTTCTTCTCGCAACCGGAGTGAACGTTTACCACATACCAACGAGCATCCATAAATCTAAACTCCAAGACCCAATATTAACTTAACAACCCAACCGAGGATCTGATCAACAAAAAAGAAAAACGCCGACGCGATTGCGACAATCACAATAACCATAAACGAGGTTTGCATAACTTCTTTTTTAGTCGGCCAGGTAACTTTTTTAACTTCTTGTTTTACCTGTCTGAAAAACTGTATCGGACTGATTTTTGCCATGGACATATCCACCAAACGTAAATTAAAAAAACACCTCTATCTGAGGGCAAAAATTATAGGACATACCGCACAACATCAGCAGCGAGCCGCTTAACATCACCGATACACCCTAGCTTAATGCCGCTTAACATAGTAAATTATTTTATATCTGTCAATAACTATATTCTTTGTTTCCGCAACTCAGATAACAGATTTAATTTTTTCTAAAACTTACTTTGACTATTGTGCAAATAGATGTTATTTAATGGTTATAAAAAAATTATTGTTAAACAATTAAATTCCTTAGACATGAAAAAATTATTCCAAGTACTGACTTGTTTGGTGGTGTTAGCCTTGATATGTTGGGCATACGTATCATACAATACCTCATACAAGCTCATAGGTAAAGGTATTCTGCAAAGTGTTGACACCTATACCTATTATGACATTGAAGCCAAACGCACCGATTATATCGTCGCTTTAGTCGACAATGAAAAAATCACAATCATTAATAAGAATGATTGGAGTACCGGCGGAAGTCTTGCTCAATGCCTAAACTCTAAAGTTTATGTATTTAAGGTTGGTTCTCGCTATGCCATCGGCAGTTCCCCGACGATTCAAGACCAAGTGCTTGAGCGCTACAAAGAAGATAATCTGATTACGTTCTGTGTATGCATGGGGATATTTATTTTTATCGTGATTTGTCTCCGCAAAATTGATGATTAACTTAAAAATTTTAGAATATGAGGTACATTTTAGGTTTCCTTGTCCTGCTGTTTGCTTTTATAGGATGGCAGCAATACAAACATCTTAATGATCAGCGTTATCGGATTGTTTGTCACGGCAATCTGCAAAAACTAAAAGTGGTTAGCTCTTTTGACGGAGAATACTTCGGTTCGGAACACCATGCCGTTGTTGATAGCCAAGAATTCGTTTTGCTCGATGATAAAGATTGGAGCGGCAACGAAGATTTGCATCAATATCAGCAAGAGGTCGTGGTATTTGAACTTCTGCCCTGGAGTGATGATCAAAAATCAGACCGCAAATCGCAATTTGTTTTGGGAAGTTCGGAAAGAATCAACAAAAACAAATTGGACGAGCGAGCCGCCAACGGTTTAAAACTTTTTATCTGCTTAAGCTTAATGTCCTTAGTGATTATGATCTTAAGTTGGAAGGAAGATAGCTAAACCTAAAAACAGCTTTGTCTTTAAGACAAGGCTGTTTTTGTTATCCGGGAAATAAACTCTATTTAATTAAATACGAAAAATTCAAGCCGACTAAACTTGACCGCCGCAATGTTTGCAAGAGGATTAAAAAAATACTTGATTTATATATTTTTATACTATATAAATCGGGAAGATTTTGTAGGGGTATAGCTCAGTTGGTAGAGCATCGGTCTCCAAAACCGAGGGTCGTGAGTTCGAATCTTACTGCCCCTGCCATATTTGACAAGAGCCTATTTTAGCCAGTTCTAAGATAGGCTTTCTTATTGAAATAACTATGTTTTTCCCGTCTAATAAAATTTCCGAACAGAGTAATTTTAAAATCTTCTGTTTTTGCTCATTTTTCGGAAAATCCCAAATCTGGTCTGCATGAAAATATAGGCTAGTCAAGTATTTAAGTGTTATAAAGTTCTGTTGAGCTAAGTAACTGTAGCCTAAAAGCTGCTCGGCTATTTTTTCTTTTTCTTGGACTAGTTCTTTTATTTTTTTGCTATGTATATTCCGTGTAATACTAGCTTCGGCATACAGCTCATGCCACCGTTCTTGTTTCGTGTCACATTCAAGCAATTTTCGCTCTAAATATTTTTTATGTTCAAGCTCAATCTTATGGTCTTCATATACTAAATCCTGAAGGCAATGTGTCATCTTCTCTAACACGCCGTTAGGAAGCGATTTAAGCGAGCCTAAGGCCTGTTTTATTTTCTCAATGCCTTTTTCTTCATTTATGTGCGTACCCTTGCATTTCGGGCAAAAAAGGTATTTATAAGCGATTTTTTCTCCGCCTTTCTTTTTTGCCGCATGAATACTGATGTAAGGCGATATTATAGTACCGCATTCTTTGCATTTCATTATTCCTTTGAACAGATGTTCGTGTTTTTGTTCTTTATGATTCATGCGTCCTTCTAAAACTTCTTGGCACCGGTTAAATGTCTTCCAGTCAATTAAAGTTTTATATTGATGTTTGTAATACTCGCCATAACCGTACATCTCTCCGGCGTAAAAGCGATTGCTTAAGATATTTCGTATTGTCTGTTTGTACAATTTTTTGCTTCCGGGCATTGTCAGACCTATTTCCTGTGCTTTTTTAGTTATCTGCTCTAAGTTGTAAATCCCGCTTGCATATTCTTTGAACAGAGCGGTTATAAGGAATCCCCTGTCAGGGTCAATAACAACATCACTGTTACCTTTGCTGTCTTTTACGTTTCGGTAACCTACCGGTGCTTTATGTGCCCATTTCCCTTCTTTTCTCATCTGTTTGAAGCTTCGTTTAACATTATCCGATATGCAGTCCGTGTAGTTTTCAGCCATGACAACAATCATTCTGTAGCAGGCTAGGTCAGAACCGTTTGTATCTTTTTCTATGACTTTATTTTCTCGTGAAAAATGCAGTTCGATTTTTCCGGCTTTTCGTAATTCTTCCAGTACCGGAACTTCTGAAACCCGCCGTTGTAGTCTGTCAACTTTATCGGAAATAATGGCGATGCGCTGTTTTTGCCGTTTTACCCAGTTAATCATATCATGGAATTGTTTTCTGTCACCTTGCGTTGAACTTTCAATAATCTCAAAAATTTTGATGATATCAATTCCTTTGCGTGCGGCATAGCTTTTTGAATTTTCAATCTGAGCATCTAAGGAATAACCATCCTCTTGTTCTCTTGATGAAACTCTAGCCCAAATGATACCTTTTGTTGCTGTTGTTTGAAATTTTTTTGTCTGTCTTGGCATATTGTTTTTCCTTATTTTTTTGTCTGTTTTTTTAATTAATGGATTGCTGGTTTCTTAAAGTCAATGAAGGCCGGAATTTAATCCAGCCTTCATTTGACGGAGCGGTTGCCTTTATCCCTTATTTTTTCGGTAATGTTTCAGGCGAATTTGGCACTTCTCCCAAACATCTTTCTCAACTAACCGCTCATAATAATGAGTGTAAAGTTTTCCGTTGTGGCGGAATTGCCCCTTATAAAACGGATTTTGCAAAATCCGAATTATAGCTTTAGCGTATAGAGGTTTATTATTGACAGAAGTTAATCCTGCTTTGTGGTACCAAACAACAAGTTGTTTAAGACTGTTGCCTTCCGCAAATTTTTTAAATATTTCGGCGACCCAAAAAGCTTTCTGTATATCAGGATAAATCCATGGTAGTCCATATTCACTTTGTCCATTTACATACCCAAGAGGAGCATGTCCCGGATAGCGTCCTTGTTGGCAACAAATCAATATTTTTTCGCGGGTTTCTTCAGAAATCCGATTACTAAACCTTTCTGCATCAGCGGCAAGAAGCCGAAATCTGTGAATGTCTGAAGCCGCAGAAGCTTTAGTAAGTACTAAATTGTCTTTAACGGCATGAAGCTGTAATTTTCCTTGTTGTCGGAGTTTGTCTAGTTCCGGCACCTCATTGAATCGACGTAGAAGCCTGTCTATTTTGGTAAAAATCAGAGCGGTACAGCCGTCACATTCTTTTATATTGTTGAGCATTTGCTGAAATTCTTTTCGTTTGCCGCGAGAAGAACTTTCTTTCAGCGTGTACACTTCAAATTGGTTAATTCCAAGATTTTTGATATATTTTTGGCATGTAGCCAATTGTTGTTCCGTTGATTCTTCAACAGCCTGTTTGGAGCAGGACACTCTGGTTAGCAAAATAATATGTTTTATTGAATCGTTTAAATTGTTCATTTTTTAATCCTCTTAAGTTGAATTATGTTATTTTCTTCTATTATCCTTTGAATTTGCAGATAATGCTTCATAAGCCAATCCTCTCTTGGGGTGATGTCTTTAATTTTTCGCAACAAGTCGTAAATCGCAGGTGATAGTGTTTTTCCGGCATGGAAGCGAAATTCTCTCATGCCCATTTCACTTAAGACACTGGTTAGTCCGATGAGTTGCAGCGCTTTTAAGATTTTGTAACCGTTGTTAAGTAGTTGCTTAAACAAATCTGCGACATTTTCATTGCAGAGATGATGTATCAGGCACGCTTGCATAAGTTCACCCCAGTAATAAAGATTAACTTTGCGGCAGATTTCACTTTGAAACAGATTTTCAAAAGTCAATTCTGGGACGTTAACCTCTGCTTTATTTAAGGTTTGCCGAATTGCGTCTGAATTACCGAGCTGAACCTCAAAACGCAAATATTGCTCGTCGGCTAGAGATGTCCAATCAAGTAATTGAGCATTCTCACCTACAGCTCGGCGTGGGCTAAAATTAGCTTTTCTGATGTCTGCTAACTTATCATAAAGTACGACGTTCTTATGCGTTGTTAAAAAATGCAATGAATGTCCGTCATTACGGTAAGTTTTGTTGGCATAGTCCAGGCGTTTGCTTACGTCTGCTTTGGCTAATTCTTGAAGCAGCAATGCAGGTTTTATCTGTACTTTGCAGTTTTTGCCATAATCGACACGAGTGACTTTTGCCTTTCGGATGCTTTCTGGCGAAACACTTGCTCCAAGTTCAGATATACGCTTTTGCAAGGTCTTAACGATGGTTTCAAAATCCTCATCACAAACCTCTTCAAGGTTGTTTGACGGTTGGTTAATCAGTTTCATAGCTGAAAATTCTATTCGCAGCATGACGCTATATTCTCCAACGCGGCGATGAGCCGTTATGGATAATTTAGGATAATAATTTTTCTGCTTTTCAATTGCTGTCGCGTAGCTAGAGCAATTCACCGATTGTGCGTTGCCTAAATTCCATAAAGTTTCAAGATTGGGCGAAAACCGTTCAGGTTTCGTAATCTTAATGTCTTGGTATGGAATTAGCAGAATAAAGGTGTCGGCAACATTTTTTTTATTCGATGTCGTTCTCCTTTCCTGTTTCAATTAACGTTTTCAGTTCCGGTGTTTCCTGAACCGTGTCAGACAGCAGCTTAGCGATTTGGAGCAGAGCATCACCAGCCTCGATGGCTTCCTCTTCGGAAAGCTCAGGACAGAAACTGCGAATTTCTTCGTAATATTCTTTAAGGTGTTTGCTCAATTTTCTTATCCTTTTGTCGCTTGTTTAGCTGTTGTTATGACAAAAGAATATCAGAAGGCGGCTGCTGTGTCATTTGAAGCGAATTGAAGAAAATCGGATGTTTTTTGAAAAAATCAGACGCTTTTCTGAACTTTTTAGAAAAATACAAAAATTCAAAAAAAATGACCTCAAAGTTTGAGATCATTTGGTGGGGTGTTTGCTTGTTTTAGTGTCTCGGCGGAATAATATCTTGGATGTGTTTCCTGATTGTCCGATCCGTTGGATATGGTGTGCGGTAGCCGTCAAAGATTCTTCGAATCTCTGTTGCCGCTTGATTTAGAGTGTAGCCGGCTTCTTTCATCTTAACGGCTAAATTACGGTAGCTTTGCATCAATCGTTTATCTCTGTACTCTTGGCATATAGCGTATTCCAATAGTTCTTTCGCTGTTTCAAAGTCGATAGAATCGGCTTTGCATAACACATCCAATTCATCAAATTGGACCGTGATGAAGGCGAATCCTTCTGCACGAATATATATGCCATTGTCGGTTAATGACACACAGGTCAGATTTTGGGCGACTATGCTATGTTGCCAGTCAAAATCATAACCGGATAACTTTTTGGGTAAAAGAACACGTTCCAACGGTTCCCCTTTGTTGTTGTGGACTATCTCCATTGGGTAGCGATGGCTAAAGAAAGAAGTCGGTATGCCCAGTTCAATCCAGTTGCTGTATGGATATAATGCTTGTTGTCCGTCTTCTTGTGTAACCTTTAAAAAGTTGTCGTCAAAAGAGGGGACATCGTTAATTTCGATTTTGCCGGGAATACCATAAATTTTTAGTAAGCCTGTTTCAATCCAAGAACGCAAAGTAATTTTTGCCGTGTCCATTTCTTTATCACCGAAGTAGTATGTACGTTCTTTATCTAAATGGTGCGGCAATGGTACTGTTCCATTAGCGGTAAATTCAAGGGCTTGAACTAGACTGATAGAATTATTATAGTACATTATGTTCTCCATATTTGTAAAATTGAAATAACCACAGCCATAGAGAACCAAAAAACATGAGGAATCTAAGCTGTAGAGCCAATGGGTTCATCATGTTTTCTTTTCAAGCAGCAAGACCCGGAATATGCTTGACCCGGTGGGATTTGTTGAAATCGGTATAATAAAAAAATTTCATTGTCAAGAGCATTTTTTAAGAAAAAAAACAGCTCGAATAAAAAATATCCGAGCTGCTTAGTTTGGATGATTTAACGCTTAAAATTTATATTTAGCGTTAATCAAGCCTGTATGGTCTTGGTAATCCTGACGGAATTTGCCTTCATAACCGAACGAAAGTTCGACATTGTCGTTGACTTCCGCAGTTACACCGGCACCAAATTCCATTCCAAAACGGTCAAGAGCTTCGCCTTCAACAGCATACGCAGAACCGTTAGCCAAGGTTACGACAGAATTAACCTCATCGTTCATCAAGTCGTATGTGGCAGCAATTCTGGCTTCCGGCTTAATGTTCATACCATTAGACAATTCCCAAGATTTGCTGACTTTGGCTCCGATAACACCGGTCAAAATGTCGCTGTCATTGGCAGAAACACGTTGGTCGGCAGAATCTTTATAAGCGTCCTGTTTAATGTGAACATAACGCAAACCGGCTTCCGGCGTAATGCCTAAGCCGTTGATGTTCATATCGTAACCGGTCATTGCCTGCAAACCAAAGGTTTCGACATCGTAGTCAGCTTTGACACCAACTCCGGCGACACTCTTACTTTCTTCATAATCAGACCAGCCATAGGTCGCAATACCATTTACATACCAGTTGGATGGTTTATATTCACCATACAGGATGGCAGTATGTGTATCAACATCAGTATCTCGCATGAAACCATCAATATCGGTGTTGGTATAAGCGTAACCAATACCGACCTTAGTATCATCGGTTACAAACTTCTCGGCACCGAAGGCAATACCGTTAGAATCTGCATCAAAACCTTTGGCTTTGGATGTATCGTCCAGTTTGGATTTGTTGAACAAGCCCTGAACCCACATTGCACCACGTTTGAAGATATTATCGCCGGAAGCCATACCTTCGCCACCGGTTGAGATTGAACCCCCGGTTAAACGGGTTGATACGGCACCAAAGACCTGATTGGCTGTTTCTGTCTGTGTTTTTTGAACCATCGGCGCAACTTCCGGAGCTACAGCCGTCAAAGCGTCAACATAGGCTTTCTGCTCGGCAGCATTTGTGCTGTTGGAAAGCTGTGCCAGTTTTTCCGTAACTGCGGCAGCAACCGGAGAGCTGGTTGAAGCACTGACGCTGTCCCATGCCTCGGCTGTTCCGGCATTGTTGGCAGAACCACCTGCATCAACAACGGCATCCGTGGCAGAACCGACAGAAGTAACTTCAAAAGTTCCGTCGCCATTGTCCGTAAATTCATAACGGGAATTTTGGCTCAGGTTGGCAAACTTGCCCTCAACCTCTGCTTCGGCGGAATCGGCACCGTTAAATAATTTAAAAGTAGCTGTTTCGCCTTTAGCCAAAGCGGCACCGTTTAAGGTCATATTCAAATTTGTGCCGTTTTCGCTGATTTTGATATAATTGGCTTTGATTTTGCCATAAGTATCTTTATCGGTTACGGTAAAGGCCAAAGTTGAATTATCGGCAAAAATGACACCTTCACCATCTGCTTTATCACCGGTTGAATGCAATGTTTTATCGCCAATATCCAAAGTCGCACCATTGCCGACCTGAACTGTCGTAATCGTATCTGTCGGTTCTTTGTCAAACGTCAATGTGCCTTTGTTAATGGCTAAAATGTCCAAGGCACCGATATTGCCGCTGATTGCATTATTTAAAGAGTGGCTGTTTTCAAAAATCAAGCTGACATCTTCAACATTACCGTCAATTTTGGCGTTTGAGTTCTGAAAATGAATTTTGCCGCGATCATCACCGTTAATATTGGCACTTAACGTTCCGGCCAGATTAATTTTTGAAGTGTTGTCATTCATTGTTATTGTGGCTTTATTACCAAAAGTCACGACATCAAGGTCAGAATTATCCAAATCCGGCTCATCAATTTTGTAATTTTCATAAGCAAATAAGGTTGCACCCTCTTTAATGTCCAGAGTTGCATCACCTCTTAATTTGATAGATGTGCCAAAAATAACATTACCATTATTGTAAATGTCATTTGCCGAACTGCCAAGACCTACACCGCCTTTAACATTTATCACGCCACCGCTGATATCCGTTGTTCCTCCGGCATAGCTCGTTACAGTTTCTTCAACCTTTTTGGTATCTCTTCCGTCAGAACCTATTTGCGTCTGGCCGTTTGCGTTAATAGTACCGCCGGTCATGGTAAAACTATTATTCTGGCGAAGTTCCCCCTTATTAAGGTTGATTGTCCCTCCGCTGATGGTTAATTTGTTGGTGTCGATATCGCTGTCATTATTTAAATTAAGAACAGCATCTCCACTGATTTCTGTATTGCCGTTAAAAGTGTAAATGGTGGAATCGTTTAAAGATAAGTTCCCGCCGTTTACTGTTAAATTTTTTCCGTCAGGATAATTAAGGCTGACTGTAGAGCTGTCTTTAGCTGTAACATTACCGCCGGAAATTATTACATTGTCGGCATATTCACTTTCCAGAACTGTGTCTGAATTGATGGTTACATCTGCATAAGCATTGCCAGACATCGAAAGTGCCACCAATGCCGTTGTCATTAATAAAGATTTTCTCATATGATTAGAATCCCTTCTTCTTTAATTGCAATTAAAAGAAAACCACCTGTATTAGAGGTGGTCGGAGAGTTCATCAATCATATAGTCGTAAATGATTCTTTTAACCTTTAGAACCATATTCTTTCAGAGATAGTAATATGGTTCCTGAACATTCGCTAAAAGCTCCCCGACCATATTGCTATGTATCGGGGATATATTTACTGTCGGCTATGATGAGTAGCTGACAATATGACGATGTTATATCCAACACCGACGACTATAAGAGCCGATGAAAGCCCCGTACCACTAGAGGTACTAAGCTCAGAAAAATTCTGAACCTGAATTTATATTATAAAGCCTTTTGAAGACAATCAAGCTAAAAGTCAAAAACCCTCTGGAATTTTTATAAATAAGCCGATATAGTTCTTTTATGAGGGGCTTAATGTATGATAAAAGTATTAGTAACATTGCTGTTTTTAGCCGGATGCACTGCAATCAAAGTCCCGGCTGATTTTGTGCATAAAGAAATTGAAACTCAGAATTTTACCCTTGCCAGTTGGCAAAAGGTTACCAATCCGGCGGCTCCTTATAAAATATATATAGAAGGTGACGGTTACGCCTTTAATGCTCGAGGCAAAGCAACACAAGACCCGTCACCTCGTGGAACCTTAGTCCGTGAACTGGCTTTTGGTGACGACAGCCAGAATGTAATTTACCTTGCCAGACCATGCCAATATATTAAAAGTCCGATTTGTTCAAAAAGACATTGGACAACCGCTCGTTTCGCGCCGGAAGTTATTAATGCCGAATATGAAGCAATTAAAAATATTGTCGGCAACAATCCGGTTATTTTAATCGGATTTTCCGGTGGCGCACAGATTGCCGGACTGGTGGCAACTGCCAAACCGGGGCTGAATGTCAAAAAAATTATAACCATTGCCGGAAACCTCGACCACTTGGCGTGGACACAATATCACAACTTGCCGCCGCTTAATGAATCAATGAATTTGGAAAGCTACCGTAAACAGTTCGCCAAAATTCTGCAAATCCACTATGTTGGCAACAATGACAAGGTCATACCACCGGTCTTAATTCGAGAGTTTGTTGGTAACGATGATTTGGTTGTTGAAATTGATGGAGCAAGCCATAACGAAGGTTGGGGAAAAATTTATAATAAAGTCTGGAGTGAAAGATGAAAAGAACCGTATGCTTATTAATTTTCCTGCTTTTATCCGCACCTGTTTTAGCTTCCGACAGCTCAACCGTAGTGATGAATACCAAGACTTATATTTATCATAGACCCACCTGCAAATGGGCAAAACGCTGTACCAAAAACTGTATAAAAACCACCAAAGACAAGGCAAAATCACAAGGTGCCAGACCTTGCAAAGTCTGCGGCGGATAAACTCATTATATAATCTAAGTTTTATAATGAGTCCTTATCTTTCAAGCGGTGCAAGACTTTGAGCCTGGACTTTTATTTTATACTCATTATAATTTATTACATAGATTCAATAACATAATGAGTTTAAGGTAAAAAATGGCACTTAATAAACAGGCAAAAATTCTGACGCCCAAACAGCAGGAACTGGCTTTGAGCTTTCTGGAACGGGCAAGATATCCGCTCCGCAACAAAATTATTTTTATGCTCAGTTATAAAGCCGGATTACGAGCAAAGGAAATAGCGAATCTAAGTTGGTTGATGGTTTGCGACTCGGAAGGGCAATTAAGCCGTGAAATTAATCTCATTAATAAGGCATCCAAGGGCAAACAATCTGGACGGATTATTCCTCTGCATAAAGATTTAGCGGTTTTATTGGCGGAATTGCTAAGCAAGCAACAGAGGGACGAGTATTTTAATTTGACGAATCGGATTATTACGACAGAACGCGACAATAAGACCAGCCCGCAGGCAATCGTCAACTTCTTTTATAATTTATATAAGGAAATAGGCTTTGAAGGTTGCTCCTCGCATAGCGGCCGCAGAACATTCATTACCACCGCTGCGAAAAATATCAGTCTTGCCGGCGGAACCTTAAACGACATCCGTATGCTGGCCGGACATTCCACCCTTGCCACCACCCAGCGCTATATCGAATACAACACCGATGCACAGAAGAAAATTGTAGAGATGGTTTAAAATCTTAATCTAGATTACCGAATTTCATTTTTTATATTTTCTCTAAATGACGAAACTAAATCTTGAATTTTTTTTACTCGTTCAATGTCTATTCTAAACATTTTTGACTGAAATGGTCCTCCTGTTGCTTCTGTTTGGATAGCATTAAAATCATTAATATATTCAACAATATCCTTTGTTAGCAGAGCTTTACATTTCTTATTAATTATAGTTAAACTATTGGAAATATTTTTTCCTTTATATGTAATTTCACTAGCTCGAACATTTCGTTCTTCGGGAGTTACTCCCGCAACTATCCAATAGTTCCGGCATAGTTCTACATAGCTATCAAGATCCTTAATAATTTCATATAATTCTGTATTAAATTTATTTTGGTGCAACTGTTTCCTGATTGTATATTCTTTATAGATACTCACTCCTGCAGCTATAACCGATGCCAGTGCCCCACATAAGTTAATTATGACAGTCACATCACACATTCTCAGCATCCTTTAAGTAATTATGCAGTAAAGGGATTAGGGTGTCATCATCATCACAGACAAAATGAATTTTCTTTAGTATATCTTCATAGGTAAATTTATCTTCTGTAATTAGACTTACAAAAGCTTCATCCCAAAATGACGAACCAACTCCGCATAGCCCATTTAAATTTATAACAATTTTTTCAATTTCAGTATCAAGTAAAGGTCCTAGTAAAAATTCTTTTCTAAATCTCTCTCCACTATATGGACCATCACCGTAGAAACGTCCAGCGGGAACTTTACTAAAATCATTCGCAATAGAAATATTTTTTATTTTCATCTTTTTCTCCTTTATAAGGCAACTTTCCACTGAATTAAAGTACCGTTAAGAGCTAAGTCCCTATTAATCACAGTCTCTTTGCCATCAAATAGATATTTATATTCTCCTCTATAACTAAATATTTTAAGCATCCCATCATGACTTGATGTAATATAATCCTTAATATCTTTCAATCCTTTCCCTCTAGTCTTCTGTCCTGTCGATGTTCTGCGAACTTTTGTTGCTGCTCGTATCAATTGAGCATCATCATTTATTAATCCCCCTAAACTTTTTACAAATTCAGGATATGTCCTAGGTAATGAATTTGGAATTCCTATACCCTCATCATAAAACATAATTGTTAATACTCGTCGATTAACATTTAATGATGCAGACATCCACCATAAACGTTTTTTTAGCGGACTATTTGCGATGTAATTGTCAGGATATGCATGATTAATTGAGTTAGTCATAGCTTCTGTTAAGCTTTTTTGCAAAACCTTAGGTGATGGGACAGAAACTTCAATTAAAGTTGACAATAAAGATTGTAAACGCAAGGCATCTTCACCGGATGCCATATCTCCGGACTGAAAAGGAATATAGTAATCTTCACTATCATTATCTTCATGAAGAAAAGAGGCTGGTAAATTATTTACATTTAGTAATGTAAACATTCCCATATCTCTAAGCTGTAATTTTATATTGCGATTCCATTTTTGAAAGTCAATAACACGCATTCTTTTAAAACACTTTATACGCTTAATTCTATCAATTTCAGCGGTAAAAGCTAAAGCAGCTGCCGGGGATATCTTCTTTAAATGTTTAAAATCAATTATAAATCGTTTCTTGGTTTTCTCGCATATAAATCTTAATTCATTAAAAAAAGCAACTGTTTCCTTATAATTTTCATTTAAATTCATATTTTCAGGAGCTATAACATTTTCAATCGAATAAAAATTTTTACGCTTCTTTTTTTTAAATGAGTATCTTTGCTTATTTAGTAAATAACGTTTATGCTTTTCTGATAATCTTTTCATCGCACATTCCTTTTACTTTAAATTAGTACAAGAGCATTTGAAGTGCAACTAAAACTTATCATTGATGAACATTTTCAAAAGGTTATTATCCCACTACTTCTTCAACCCTTTTTGCCAGTTTATAAGTCATTGCCTTTGGGACTTCATTGACACATTGCAGAAAAGTTTTAATAATTTACTGATACAGCAAAACTCTCAATGATTGAACTCAAATGCTGATATTTCTAAAATTTTATATTATAGATTATCTGAATTTTAAACAAAGTTATGCGCCGTTATCCGCCCTTTCAAAAATGGCTCCTAAGACTTCAAGGTTTTTAATCGTAGCCTTCAGTATCTTATTTTGCATTGACCGTAGCGTGTAAAAATTTTTGCTTTTGTTTGATTCCATAGTTTTGACAATCATTTCAACTTCAAGGCCGGTATAACAACGCATTATTCGCGTAAACGGATTACTGAAATGTTTTAGTGCATAATTTAGCGCCGTATTGTCCAGACAAATATAAAAGTCCTTAATCATTTTTATTATTTCCTTCTGTAGTTGGTTATATAATAAAAATATTGAGATCAGTCTATTTTTAAAATTTTCTGAACTTGAGGGTCGTCCTCCAAACTTTGAACAATCGGGTACAACTCGGTTAATTCATCGGTGTATTTTTTCCTAAGGTCATAAAGTTTGCGCTGCCAGTAAGAAAACCGTCCGTAAGGGCGGTTTTTTTATTGGCTCTTAGGGGAAGTTGATGAGAACTCACAAAAAAGTGAGTTCGACTACCAGCGAAAGGCAGACGGAGTATGCCGGCGCTTTGCTAAAAGCGTGAGCGCCTGTGCAACTCAAGCGTAGCGATGAGTAATCTTACTGCCCCTGCCACTTAAGATTAAGGCGCTGAAAAGCGTATTTTTTCTTTATAAATCAAGCACTTAGTCGAGTCCGTGTAATGTATGCCAATCAGAGCTGTTTTCCGCAAGTTACACAGACTATCCCTGACGAAATTCCTTATTTTACAAACACTTAACGCGGCTTGAATCCTATTGCCTTTCGGGATATGCTTATAGTTTAGAATGAAAATTTTCTATTGTCTTGTATTATCCTTATACTCTAATCTTTTCTTTCTGATAAAGGCAATGATTAAAGAAATGAATGACATTCCCAAACTTATGTAGGCCAAGCTGAGAAAAAAATACACAATAAATTCTTCAGAATAAGAAACGAAATAAACACTTCCTAAAAAAGCTATTGTTGTTATTATCATAAAATACGGAATCCAACCAATGGCGCACAGGTAATATGATGTTGTCGGATATTTTGATATAAAATTTGCTAAAAATTTTGGTGTTTTGTTAAAACAGAGCATAAACATACACACGATAAATACCAAAAATAAAATATCAGATAGGATTTCAAACCCCAATAGGGAAAGAGGAATTTCTAAAACACCAGATAATCCGCCTAATACAAGCGCTTCTTTTGACCATAATTTCATTGTTTGTACTCCTTTTCCGAATTAGTTGGGTTAGTTTATAATAATATTTATTTCTTTATTTTTTCTTATGATTGCGACAACTTTCATTATAAGCATTGATACCATGAGCAATATGAGCTCCGCCCAGAGAGCCGTTGTTATAAGCTTTTATGGCTTGCCCAATGTATGGAATTTTAGTAATAGCATAATCTCCAATGCTTGAGCCTGTTGAGATAGGCTTGGTAACCGCAGCATCTTTTCTGATTTTATTGAAATTTGACACAATTCCTTTAGCAGAGCAATCGTTGTTATAACGAGATGATGCTTTTGTTGATGTTGATAATTTTTTAGGCATTTAAATCTCCTTTTTTAATAGTTAAACATAATGATAGCGCTATCAATTATTATATAGATAAAAAATTTTACAAAATCAATAGTTGTTTAAAATATTTTTTACATTTTATTTACGATGATTAGTTTGTACACTATATTACCAGCATTTAATGGATCTTCATGAGAACTCACAAGGAAGTGAGCAAGATTACTATAATGCTGTTAATTCTTATGGCTTTTCGCAAAATTATATGTTACAAAATATGTGTAATGAATATTTGAGATTGCGAAACAGCTATCAGAATTTTTAAGTATAGGATATTTCGGATGCCAAAAATCCCAACACAAGCAAAACATATTGCCATTTTTATACTGTTGCTTACGGTTATACCTTTAGGCTTTGTAAAGGGATTTTTTGCATATTTGAATTATGTTGAAGATGAGGAACTTACCCAAATACTGAAGATAACCGGTAAAGTTTATTACGATTTGTGTATGGATGCCGCTATTATAAGCTTTGTTCTAACCTATTTGGCTGTGCACTTTATCAAAAAAGCAAACACCATCCCCATGTGGCTAAAATTTTTATTAGCAGTAATATTGTATCTTGTTTTATTTTTTATATGGCAGTTTGTTTTAGTTTTTTTGTTGGAAAATATTTAACAATCCATAGATTATCTTACTGTCCTTTAGGGAAAGTTGAGGTTCATCGGCAAAGTTTGAAGACAGAGTAAAAACTCTCAGTCCGTTTGTTTTCTCTTTCTGATAAACGCCATAATCAGTGATACCATTGTCAAACAAATGGTTAATTTCGCTTACATTATAGTATTCAATGTTGCAAGGATTTTATTGATGCATAAGTTAAACGTTAAAGAAAAATATTACAATATGTTAAAATCAGGTACTAAAACCATAGAATTGCGTTTGTTTGATGAAAAACGCAAGAGGATTGAAGTTGGCGATATCATTGAGTTTTCAAATAATTCAGATGCCGATGACAAATTTATGGCACAAGTTATAAATTTACATAAAGCAATTAATTTTGTGGAACTTTGTAAAAATATCAACTGTCGTAATGCGGGGTTTGCTTCTAATGATGAACTTATTGATGTTTTGGAAGAGTTTTATTCCAAAGACAGACAGAGGGAATTTGGAGTGGTCGGTATCGAAATTCAGAAGAAGTGATGTAAACTGTTTTGTTTAAGGTATATACCGCCTAATACAAGCGCTTCTTTTGACCATAATTTCATTGTTTACACTCCCTTTCTCAATTAATATATTAATTCATCATAATATTCATTTCTTTATTTTTTATTATGATATTGGTAAAATTTAATTAAGGTGAATCTTAAGCAAACACAATATTAAAAACAGCAGAGCATATATAATAATATAGACAATGTATTTATTAACGGATTGTTTTATTTTTCCGCGAAAGATAAAAGGGAAAATCACATAAATCAACAGATAAACACTTTCCCCAAAGCCTACATATGTTTCGTAATTTTCCATATTAAACAAGTAGGCGGTCGCAAACCCCAAAATAGCCGGCACTAAAAAGAAGCCGATTATAAACAAAAATATTTTTTTCATCAAAACCTCACTTTTTGACGATAATAAAAAAACAAAGTAAAGGCAATGTAAATATTGTCTTTACTTGGATATATCTATTTGTACTTTCCTGTTTTATGGTAGGATTTTCTTGACGCATTTCCTACAGATTTACAATAATTTGAACTATTTCGTGGGTTTTGTAAGCATTTTATTGTTTCTCTTTCACCAACATTAAGAGGTTTTATTCCAAATGCTTCACGTTTTAATCGTTCATATGATTCATTCATTTTTTGTATTGTTTTATCAATAGTTTTATTGCCAATTTTTTTAGCAGCATATTTGCCTACTGTCAAAATTGCTTTACTAGCCATTTTATTTTCCTTTTTGTAAAAATTAACACAACGATAGCGCTATCCACTATTAGATAGTTAGTAAATTTTACAAAATCAATAGTTGTTTAAAATATTTTTTATTTACAGAAATTAGTCAGTGCCTTGTCTTATTTATGTCATAGCACTGTTATAATATATTACCGGACATAAATCCCAATATAATTCGTGTTGCAACGGGATAAAAAGCAGCCGAGATATCTCGACATGACATTTAAAATATTCTTGCGCTGAGTCCTAGAAGTTTGATATTTGCGGCGAATAGAAACAAAAGTCGGCGTGTAAAAATTCTAGTGTACAAAATAGTACATGAATTTTTACAACGCCGCCCCTTTTGTGATTAGTCGCCCAAAGAGCAAACTTCCCGGCACCAGGAAGTTCGGAGAATGGTACAGCTAAAGTGATTTTGAAGGCGAGAAAAATTTTAGTGTAGATAAGCCTACATGAATTTTTCGAGACCGCCCAAAATCGCTTTAGATGTGCCGTTATACGAGCTTCCCTACTCTATATGAACTTCCTCGCTCTTGAAGCTGCCGACGCCACCTGCATCAGCATATACGAAACAATCTCTTGCACCGGCATATTGGTAGTCTTACAATCCCGCTCACATTTATACAATAGTTCCAAAACCGCAAAAACCCGCTCTTTTGACCACAATGCCAGTTGCTGCTTAAATGCCGATTCGCGGAAAAAAATCACCCGCGGAAATAATTTTTGCATGGCTTTTTCGGGAGTATCGCCTTTTTCCATCGCGGCTAAACAAGTCAGAATACGCGCAAAATGATACCACATTGCCCGCACAATCGCGACCGGCTCTTCACCTTCATTCATAAGTTTGCGATAAGCCGCTTGTGATTTTTCACTATACCCGCCGGCCGTAAAAAAACAAACCTCGTCGGTATTGGATGATGACTGATCGGCAATAACGTTGCGCACATCATCAATGGTCACATTTTTCTTATCTCCGATATAGGTAATCAGTTTATCGATTTCGCCCACATTGGTTTTACGATCATTTGACAAGCGTGAACATAACAATTGCAAAGCCTCGTTCCCGATTGTGACACCGTTTTCGGACATAAGTCCCCGCACTGTCGCAAACACATCCTCATCACGGTCTTCATAACAAGCCACTGCCGCCATATCATCACGGCTTTCGGCCAAAGCTACCAGCGATGATTTTTTATTCAGAGATGTAGACGCCGCAATGACCAACGTATCTGACGGCGTACCGTCTAACATCTGCTTAAAATGTTTGGTCAGGTTGTTGTCGGCATCCTTAATCACGATAACCCGACGGCCGCCCATCAGTGAACGACTGGTATATTCTGCAAACAAAACTCCGGCATCAGAATTTATATCGCCGGCATTAAGATAAACCACGCAAAACGGATCATATAAATCCGGGACAATGCTCAAAGTCAGTTTTTTTACATATTCGGCTACTAAACCTTCATTACCGCCATAAATAACGAAGCTCTTAATCGCCGCATCATTTTTTTTCAGATATTTCTCAATCTGCGCTGCTTTGAAAATCATTTAGATTGCCTTTTTTGCTGAATTTGGTATGGAAATACGCGCCCAAACGCAACGCGATATCATTGGCAATGATTTTGGCGGCGTCAGTTTCGGTTTTCTTTTGGGCCATTGTGGTTGAATAAGGGTTAGCCAGAATATCATAGCTTACATAAGCCACACTGTTGCCGTTAACAACTGTTTCCGTTCCCTCATCAAGATGATAATCAACCGTATACGTCACCCGTTCACTGGTCGCGGTAATATCTTTACGCAAAGCTTGTTGCGTAACGGATTTATTTCTAAGATCCACATACAGCCGATACTTAGGCTTGTGCGGAGTACCTTTCGGGGTCAACAAATCCAATAACTGATTGCGAATTTGCTGTCCGAAACGATCGGCTATCGGCTCCACCTTAATTTGGGACATTTCGTTTGAAATAGAGGTATCAAACTGGCTGTTAAAGTACCAATACCCCTGCTGTTTTTTCTGAACATAAAGCGGCTCAAAACCACAGGCCGTCAAAAACATTAATGCCGCCAATCCGCTCCAAACCGCTTTTGTGTTCATTTTACTACCCTTTCCGGCCTATGCCACGATATTAACAATCTTGTTCGGCACGACAATAATCTTGCGTACAGTTTTACCCTCAAGCTGGCGTTTAACATTGTCCAAAGCCAAAGCCGCTTTCTCGACTTCTTCTTTAGCCGTGTCTTTTGGCATTTCAATCGTGCCGCGCAGTTTGCCGCAAATCTGCACTGCGTATGTGACCTTGCTGTCTTCGGCCAGTTTCTTATCGCCTTGCGGCCACGGCTCAACCGTAATCGAATTGTTTTTGCCCATTCTCGCCCACATTTCCTCAGCCAAATGCGGAGTAAACGGCGACATAAGCTTTAACAGGTTCAAATACATTTCAGCCGGAACTTTGTCCTTAGACGACATATAGTTGACATAGGTCATCAGCGACGAAACCGCCGTATTAAACTTCATCTGATCAATACGCTCGCTGACTTCGATAATACACTTATGCATAGCACGCATATCTTCTTCGCTCATGGGAATATCATAAACTTTTTTCATCAGCTGATAAACTTTGTTTACAAAGCGATAAACCCCCATCAGACTTTCATCCGACCACATTGCCGCCTGATCAAACGGACCGATAAACGCTTCATACAAACGGAATGTGTCCGCTCCATAAGCCGCGACGATATCATCAGGATTAATGACATTACCGCGCGATTTTGACATTTTCTCACCGTTTTCAGCCAAAATCATTCCGTGCGACGTACGTTTATTATACGGTTCTTTAGTCGGAACTAAGCCGCAGTCATAAAGGAACTTATGCCAAAAACGTGAATACAACAAGTGCAGCGTAGTGTGTTCCATTCCGCCGTTGTACCAATCGACATTCATCCAATAATCCAACGCTTCTTTAGAGGCAAATTCTTTATCATTATGCGGATCGCAATAACGCAGGAAATACCATGATGACCCTGCCCAGTTAGGCATAATATCAGTCTCCCGACGGGCGTGTCCGCCGCATTTCGGGCAGGTTGTATTCAACCACTCACCGGCTTTGGATAACGGCGATTCGCCTTCGTCATTCGGATGATAATCCGGAACTTCCGGCAATTCCAACGGCAGTTCCGTTTCCGGAATCGGCTGCCAACCGCAATGCTCGCAGTAAACCATCGGTATCGGCTCGCCCCAATAACGTTGACGGGAGAATACCCAGTCGCGTAATTTATAATTTACTTTCGCGCGACCGAAACCGTTTTTAACCGCATAATCAATTGCGGCTTTCATTCCGTCCTCTTTATTCATACCGTTCAAAAAGTCGGAATTAATATGTGCGCCGTCTTCTTCCCATGCTTTTTCGCTGATATCGCCGCCTTCCAAAACCTGAATAATCGGCAAATTGAAAACTTTGGCGAAATCATAATCGCGTTGATCATGCGCCGGCACAGCCATAATTGCCCCTGTGCCGTAGCCGGTTAAAACGTAATCGGAAATAAACACCGGAATTTCTTTACCGGTAAACGGATTAACCGCTTTCATTCCCTTAAGTTCAACTCCGGTTTTACTGTCATCGGCGGTTCTTTGCAAATCAGACTTTTTAGCCGTTGCCTCAATATAGGCTTTAATTTCTTCCTGATTAGCAAACCGGCTCATATATTTTTGTACCAGTTCATGTTCCGGCGCCATTACCATGTATGTAACGCCGAAAGCCGTATCCGGACGAGTGGTAAACACGGTCAATTTGTCATCCCCGAACTTAAAATCAAGTTCAGCACCTTCCGAACGACCGATCCAATTGATTTGTTGTGCCTTCACACGCTCGACAAAATCCAAATCCTGCAAATCATCAATCAATCTGTCGGCATACTTGGTAATCGCAATCATCCACTGTTCTTTGTTTTTACGAACAACTTCCGCACCGCAACGTTCGCAATGACCGTTCACGACTTCCTCATTGGCCAAACCGACCTTGCAGGACGGACACCAGTTGATGGCAATCTTATCTTTATAAGCCAAGCCTTTTTCAAAGAACTTGATAAACATCCACTGCGTCCATTTATAATACTCAGGTGATGAGGTATTGATACACCGGTCCCAATCGAAACTAAGACCGATAGATTTCATCTGCCGCGTAAAGTTAGCGATATTTTCTTTGGTTGAAACCGCCGGATGAATACCGGTCTTAATCGCATAGTTTTCAGCCGGCAACCCGAAAGCGTCAAAACCCATCGGGTACAAAACATTAAAGCCCTGCATTCTTTTTTTGCGAGCAATTACATCCATTGCGGTATATGAACGAGGGTGTCCGACATGCAAGCCGGCACCTGACGGATACGGAAACTCGACCAAGGCATAAAACTTCGGTTTGTTCTTATCGATTTCGACTTTATAAGTCTTTTCCTTATCCCAAATATTCTGCCATTTTTTTTCAATGGTCTTAAAATTATAACGGTCTTCAAGCGCCCATTCTTTACGCCATTCTTCCCAGCTGTCTTTTCCGTTATATCTGTCGTTCATTTTCTTACTTCCATTTCCTAAAATATGATAACAATTATTTAATAGCTAAACTTTGACAATACAAAACCCGCGCTTTGTTCAGAATTGCATTTTCCAGTCTTTGATTAAATTCATCGCTGGTTTTGCTTTCCACCCACTGTCCTCTGACTTTTTCACGTCTCCAACTCTTAACTTTCAGTCCGTCAGCCCGCAGTTTGGTTGACAACACTTTAACTTCAATCTTAAATTCCGTATTATCGGCATTATCCGATTTTTGCCATGCCGTTGTCATTACGCCGGCTTTTTTATCTTCTTCCGCTACCGGCATAAATGCCAGCTTATCATGAGCTGCCTGCCACATAAACTGATTCGGTTCAAAAGCTGTTGGTTGCGGAGTTTCGGAACTGAACGGATTCAGCCATGAACAACCGGCTGTCAACAACACGCTGACTATTGCGCTAAGATATTTTTTCATTTTTCTCTCATCAGACTTAATTAAACAAACCAAGTTCTTCCCAAGAAATTATAATAATTTAACATATTTGACAAGAGTCTATTTTCCCGCTTGTATTTATTCAATTGATTATCTACAATAAGCAACGAATTTAAGATTTTTAGCACGAGAAAAATTATGCCCTCACCCCGTCTTTCTGCCGCCGAAATGCTCCGCGATATTTTAGAAAAAAAAATTTTTTTAAGCGATGTCCGCTCTGTTCTCGATTCGTTTTCATCGCAAGACAAAGCTTTTGCCAATATGCTTTTATTGACGGCGCTGCGGCATTTGGTTTATCTGGAAAAGGTTTTATCAACTTACGTCAAAAAGAAATTGCCGGCCAAAGCCGCTCTTGTTCGCTATTTTTTGCTTTTGGGCATTACGGAAATTCTATACCTTAAAACTCCCGATTATGCCGTCATCAACACTTACGTTGACTTAACCAAGAAACAAGCCGATAAATACATTTCCGGTTTTGTCAATGCCGTTTTACGCCGTGTTTGCCGCGAAAGCGCCAATCTCATCGCCGACGATTCGGGAGCATTTTTTCCACCTGCTTTTCGCAAAATGCTGGCTTCTTCTTATTCTCCGCACCAGCTTGACCAAATTGAAAAAGCCTCGCTCCTTGAACCGCCTCTTGATATTTCCGTAAAAGATTCTCCGGCGGCTTGGGCAACCAAACTTAATGCCGAACGCTTGCCTTTAGACAGTTTGCGGCTTCACGATAAAAGCAATATTTCCGAACTTGACGGCTATCAGCAAGGTGCTTGGTGGGTGCAGGATTTTGCCGCCTCTCTGGCTGTAAAAACTCTTCTTCCGATCGGGCTTAAAAATCTTCGTGTTCTGGATCTTTGTGCCGCTCCGGGAGGCAAAACCGCTCAGCTGCTAAGCGCCGGTGCTTTAGTAACTTCACTTGATGTCTCGCCCGAACGCCTGCAAACACTGCGCCAAAATCTTCAACGCCTGCAGTTATCCGCATCTGAAATAATTTGTGCCGACGCTTTGGCTTATTTACAAAATTTCACCGCCCAACCTTTTGACGCGGTTTTGCTTGATGCTCCTTGCTCGGCCACCGGCACTTTGCGCCGCCACCCCGAAGTCGTCCACCTTAAAACTATCGCCGACATAAAACGGCAGATTTCATTACAGCGCCAAATTTTACAACACCTGAAACCGGCGGTCAAAGTCGGTGGATTTGTAGTCTATTGCACCTGTTCGCTGCACCACGGCGAAGGTGAAGAGCAAATAAAAGATTTTCTTGCCGCCAACCCTGACTTCAAACTGCAGGAACTTAGCTCCGTATTACCCAATCTTCCGGCTGAAATGTTTACTCGTGAAGGCTTTATTCGCACCTTGCCCTGCCACCTAAGCGCCAAAGGCGGGGTTGACGGTTTCTTCATTGCTCGTTTGCAAAGGATTCGCTAATGTTTTTTAATCACCCCGAAACTTCTCCTCTCAACGCCGATGCTCCCTTAGTTTATCTTTTGGGCTTAAATGACAAAAGCTTATTTTTGACTGCCCGCTTACAAGATGCCGGCGCCAATGCCGTAATTTTGACTTCGCCGAACCAAATATCCGAACTTGCAGCCAAAGAGCTTGTTGTCAAAGAAGACCGCCTTTTGCAACGCAAAAAACACTCTCTTCATACCGACTTCGCACTGCGCCATGATTTTGACCTGTTGATTATCACGTCATCTTCATCTTCGCTCAAATCCGATTTAACTTTGCTTTCCCCGGCCAAGCTGCAAAACGCTCTTATTCTCAATTTAAGCCTGTTGGAAACACCTTCACTGCTTACCGACATTATCCGCACTCCGGTTGTTAACGGCTATCTGCAATGCTTTGTCGAGTATGATCCCAAACCGCAGCTCAACATCTTGGGACGCAATCAGAGTTTAACCGTTTCCTGCTCTGACGAACATCCGCTTGCCGCTTTTCTCAGCCATTGGCTTCGCCCTGATGATACCGAAATCATCGCTTCACCGGATGATATTTATAACTTCTGGTACTATTTTATCCCTTATGCCGCGGCGGCTCTTATCAGCTCCTCGCTCAACAAACCGATTTATACCGTTGCCAAAGATGAACAAGGGCGTAAATCGATTGACTCCTGCCTCAAAGAACTTTTGGCAATTGCCTCCGCGCACAAAGTTACGATTAATCATGCCGATATGTTGAAAAAAATTTATAATATTCCGGCTGACTATATCTTTCCGTTGCAGCGCGACACCAGAAACGGAACTTTCAGCGAATTAAACACCATTTCATCACTGCTTTTGCAAAATTCTGATTTCAAGAACTTCAAAATTTCCGTTTTACGCGGTATTTTCAAACAAATATATGACAAAACGCTGGCATAACCCTGCAATCGCTCTTGAAGATATTGTCAAAATAGTTATAAAATACGGATAAGTTGTTTTGGTTTTAGAGGTGTTAACGATATGACAAATACCGGCATTATCATGATAAGCATTTTTATCGCGTGCCTGCTTTTGGCATTATCGGTTCTGTCGTTTTTATCTTCACATCCACGCCGGCTTTCCCTTTGGAGTTTTCCATTCTTAATCATCCTTTGGGCTGTCGCGGCAATCACCTTCTGTTTTTATGAAACACGATTTGACTTTATAAACAATCCGAACCAAGCGGCCTTGCTTACACCGCTGCTTGTTCTGTCTTTCGCGGCGGCTTTATCTTTTTTGCCTCGTTGCACCATTGTTCAGGCAGTTATTTTATCGGGCGCAGCCGTTCTACTGCCGCTATATTATCCGGCTTATCGTTTGGTCTTTTACTCCGGTTTTCCGCTATGGCTTAATCTTATCCTGACTTCAGCTTTGTGGATTATCATAATTTATGCTCCGCGGCTGTACCAATCTTTACCGAATTTAGCCGCAATCGAAATTATAACTCTGGGCTTAGGTATTTTTATTTTATCCTTATTCAATGCCGCGCCTCAACTGCTTGGCGTCTGCGCCTTACTTTTGGCTTTGCTCTCTGCCGCCTCGATGCTCTACAATCGGCAAATGCAAATCGCTTTCATCCCGTCAGCCTATTATAACCTTTGGGGATTTGCCGCCGGCTGGTTGATTATTTTAGCTTCGGCTGAAAAATTAGCGCCCAGCATTTTTTGCTTTACCGCCGTTATCATTGCTGAACTCGTTTATGCGGTATTAAAAAAGCTTAGCTTCTTACCTCAATTTCGTACCGTATCAACCAATACTTTTTCGGCTGATGCCTTTTATTCCGGACTTCCGGATAACTTTATCCTTCACCATGTTATTCGCCTGAATTTTGTGTTGCTTTTGTTAGGTTCGATTGAAGTTTTTGCCCCCAATGCCTATTCTTTTCCGCTGATTTCGCTGGTTTGGGTTTTATGGAATATGTACCGTTTGCTCAATTGGAATCAAAAGGAACTGACTTTCAGCGAGACCAACCGTAAAGTTTTTGACAACATCAAAACCGAACTCAACACTCTGCGTGACAATTTTAACCGACGAAAGTAACTGTAATGAAACTGTTGGACTTTCTCAAAAAAAACTTTTTACAGCCGCGCGCACTGGAAGATGAAATCATCAATTCTACCGCTCTCAATATTCATTTTAAAGTCGAAGTGGTCGAATTTGCCGATAATGTTGAAGGCCGCAGCGGGGAAAATGTCGCGCGCTTATTAAGCCCGTTAGAAGGGCTTGATGTTGCCTATTTCAATGAGCCGTTTACCAAAACTTTTCTCAATCTGGAAAGTCGTACTTTATTTGACTTTATTGATAAGGGACAGGACATTTTGTTCAAAACCGGAGCAGATGTTTTGGTTTGGGGCTACCGTGAGGCCGACAAAGTCCGCCTCAATTTTCAAACCCCGTTGCAATACGAAAAGGAAGGTTGCTCATTTGTCTCTTTAATGGACGGATTGCTTCTTCCGGCTGCCCTGTTTGATGAACTAAACAAATGCCCGCCCTCAATTGTCAACTTGATATACGGGGCAGTTGTCAGCTCGCTTAACGCCGTCACCAAACCGCAAAAAATTCAAAAACGCTTTTTACTGAAAAAAATAATTTCCCGCTTGTCTTCGGATAATTCCGCCAAAAATTTATCCATTGAATACTTGCCGTATATTATGAACTTTTTAGGCATAATATACCTCAGTTGCTGTGCTGATGAAGAAACCGACAAGGATTTCAAAATTGTAAAAAATCTCTTTGAAACCGCACTTAACCGACAAGAGCTAATTAAAAATCCCATTCACCTCGGCTGTATCTATAATCACCTTGGGCAGCTCTATGCTTGTGCCACACAAAATATTGAAAAAAAACCTTCTTCCTATTATAAAGGAGCAATCAGCTATTATCGTCAGGCGCAAAAATACCTGAGCAAATACAATTTTCCTTACGACTACGGTTTTATCTCCTACAAACTTGCTCATCTTTATTATAATTACTGGCGGCAAAAAGAAGATTTACAGGCCTTGCGCGACGCGGTTTTCAATCTGCGCGAAACCGAAAAAATCTTTACTTATGCTTTGTTTCCCGAATTTTGGGCCAATATTCAGGGTGAGTTGGGACACACCCTCTCTTTACTGGGTAGCATTACCGGCAGCCGTGAAATTTCCGAACTGGCCATTGCCGGTTTTAAGAACCGTCAACGTGTAATTACCGAAAAACGTGAACCATTGGAATGGGCGCAGCTGCAAGAACAAATCGGCGACATCTGTTTCCGGCTTGGGCGCAACGGAGCTGACAAAGATTCTTTGGAAGATGCCTTAGAATATTTTCACGACGCACTCTATATTTTTGAAAATATGGAACGAGCTGATGACAGCAAACGTCTTACCATCAGCATAACCAAGACCTCGCGTGAACTCACTTACTTTGCATAAAAAAAAGCCCGCTTAATGCGGGCTTAAAAAATAACTTGCACAGCTGATTACGCGTTAGCTTCAATCCAAGAAATCAACGTGTTTTTTGAATTCAGACCGACTTTAACATCAATTTGTTTTCCGTCCTTAAACAAAAACATGGTCGGAATACTGCGAATACCATATTGTGCTGCCGTGTTAGGCGATTCATCAACATTCATTTTGCAAATTTCGGCTTTGCCGTTAAGCTCTTTAGACACTTCCTCCAATACAGGAATCAGCTGACGGCACGGACCGCACCATTCCGCCCAAAAATCGACCAAAACCAAACCTTTTGCTTTCAGAACTTCTGCTTCAAATTGGCTATCTGTAATTGCTTTCATATTATTCCCTTTCTTTAGCATTCATTTAATGATTCTAATATAGTGGATATTTTTTTTAAATAAAGCCCAATCTGTAAATATTTTAACATAAATTAATCCAGCTGCATCAATTTTGCCGTATCCGTCCATAAAATATAGGTTTCGACCTTCTTATACGGATAGATTTTTTCCACTAAGCTTTTATATGCCTGAAGTTGTTTGCGGTACAACTGCGGAACTTGTTCCACGCTCGATGCCGCCGGACGATTAGTTTTGTAATCAACAATCTTGACTGTTTTTTCATCCACGGCCAAACGGTCTATCTGCCCCGAAATCAGTTTATCTCCGACAATACCCATTATCGGTACTTCCGCTTTGGAATTTTCGGCAAACAAAAAGCCGAATTGTTCCTGACTAAACAGCCGCAAAACTTCCTGCACTATGCGCTCATTTTCTTCGGTCGGCAAATCCGCCGCATTCACCGCCAAAAAATTTTTTATGATTTTTTCCCGACTGTCTGCCGCGCACTGTGGTATAAATTGCAACAATTTATGAATAATTTTTCCTCGCCGAAACCGCCCTTCGCTTGTCGCGGTTAAAGGCGACATAACCACCTCTTCCTCATCTGCCTTTGACGGGGTCAACGGTTTGCTCAATGCGCCTTCTTCCGGTGCATTTTGGGTTAACCACTCCGGCTCATCCAAAGTTTCTTTTACCGACACGGCATCATCTTTTTCAGCGACTTCCTGTGTCTGCGCCACTTCATAAACCAAACCGCCGTCACTATCTTTGTCGGCAATTTTTTCCAAACTGCGGCGGCAGATTTCATACCAGGAATCCTCATTCGGTTTGGTCGATTTGCGATATCCGCACAAACACAACCGTTCTTCGGCGCGGGTCAATGCCACATACAACAATCTTCGATATTCCTCCAACGTTGCCTGTTTTTCCTTTTGTTTAAGGGCATTGGTTTTGCTTTCATAGTCTTTAGAACTCAGCGGATAATATACCACATCATCCAATAACAAACCGCTTTCTTTTTTAACCTGCTTAATCCGCACCATATCCGGCAGAATGACTATCGGCGCTTGTAAACCTTTTGAACCATGCACCGTCATAATCCGTACCGCATCAAGCTCGCTTTGCTCCAGCTCGCGTTTGATTTTCACCTCATCTTTAGCAATCCAATCAACAAACAACTGCAGTGTAGGAATATGTTCTTGTTCAAAATTCAAACACAAATTCATAAACTCATCAATACCGTCTTCAGCCTCATACCCCAAACGAGTTATAAACTTTTTCCGCCCTTGCAATTTGTTTAATACATACGCATATAGCTCAAACGGCCGCACAAAATCAGCCATATTCAAAAGCTCTTGCAGAGTTTGATATACTTCGCGATATGTATGATTATCGCCTAATCTGCTCCACAAAGACGCTGCCCCGCGTTTATAACACAGCGCAAAAATGTCTTTGTCTTCCAAACCGAAAAGCGGTGATTTTAAAACTTCTGCCAAAGTCAAATCATCTGTCGGCAGCAACAAAAATTTACCCAACGACACCAAATCCTGAACGGCAATTTGTTCCAACAGGCTGATTTTATCAACACCGGAAACCATAACGCCGCAATTTTTGCAAGCGCGTACAAACTCTTCAACAAAAGCATCACGTTGCTGAACCAAAACCATAAAATCACGATAATGCAGCGGACGATTTTGCGATACTAATTTTTCTTTTCCGGCGACCATTTGCTTGATTCTGAGCGCAATTTGCCGCGCCAGTCGCGAGCTGGTTGATTCGGGAATATTTCTTTCTACCGGTGGATACCAGACATCGGGGTTTTCATCTTTTTCCGCTTCAATCAGCGGCCATAATTCTACTTTTCCCCCTTCACCGATACGCGAAGGAATATGCACGACATCTTGATTTGACGGTACTACCCCCTGTTTGGCACACTCATCTTCAAACACACAATTAACCGTGTCTAAAATAGCCGCGGTTGAACGAAACGACACTTCCAAATTTACTTCTTTAAAATTTTCTTCAGCCTGTAAATGTGTGGCAAAATGCTGCCGCATCCGTTCAAACTCCTGCGGATCAGCCCCTTGAAAAGAATATATTGACTGTTTACGATCCCCGACGGCAAACACCGTACAATTTTTATCTTTTGCCCCCTCGCCGTTAAAAAACTCATTCGTAATTGAGCGGATAATTGCCCATTGGTCAGGAGATGTATCTTGTGCCTCATCAATCAAAACATTATCTATACCACCGTCAAGCTTATACAGCACCCAATCCGCCACTTGCGGATTTTCCAACAGATTACGGGTTAAAACAATTAAATCCTCATAATCCATTTTTGAATGTAATTTTTTGTAATCATAATAACCGCTGATTAAATCATCCGCCAAATACAAAACCGCTCTGGTTGACGCAAACAACCTCAACGCCGCCCGATGATTTTCAAACTCATCTAACCGCAGACATTCGGATTGCGCGGTTTCAAGTATCGACGGATTGGCAGCTATTGCCCCTTTAGTCGCAAATGATTTACGCGGCTCGCCGTTGCCGGTAAAAAACAAACTGCGATACAATTCATACGCGACATCATTTCCGGTTGTTTCCAAAATCCGCACCAAAACTTCAGCCTTTTGCTGATCGGTTTTTGAACCTTTGTTCCAGGCTGCAACCATATCCCGCAACTCTTTCCGCGGCAGCTCTGCCCAAAATTTACTCAGCGCGTTTTCAAGCGTCTCATCGGCTTTAACATTTAAACGTTTGGCCGTCTCGTCCAACAGCTTTGCAACTGACCCGTAATTGGTTATTATCCGCCAAATTTTATTACGATTTACCGCTAGCGAGCTTATCAGTTTCGGAAAACTGAATTCACTGACATTTTGGGTGATAAAGCCCAAAGCTTCAGCCGCACGGCTTTGCGGATCAGTTTCGATTTTTGTCAGCAGTTTTCGCTTAACGTCATCCATTGCCTCTTGCGCACTACGGTCATCCATAACTTCAAAATATGGTGAAATATGCGCCTCTAAGGGAAACCGTTTCAAAATCTCCTGACAAAAACTATGGATAGTCTGAATTTTCATACCGCCGGCCGTATCTAACAATTGCGCAAACAATTTACGCGCTTGTGCCATTATGGCCTGCGGCTTCTTAAAATTGGTTAGAGGTGCGCCTAACAAACTTTCTAATTGCTTTTGCAAGTCCTCATCGCTGATAACCGCCCATTGACTGAGCCTCATGGCAATACGGTTGCTCATTTCCACTGCCGCCGCTTTGGTATAGGTCAGGCACAAAATTCTTTCCGGCGCGACGCCGTTCATCAGCAAGCGCAAAACTCTGTCTGACAGAACCTTGGTTTTACCTGTTCCGGCTGAGGCTTCCACCCATACGGATTTTGCCGGATCGGAAGCTTGTCTTTGCTGTGCCGACGCCAAAGCTATACGGGCTTTTTTGGCTTGTTCCAAACTAGTCATTGTCATCGCTTTGTACGCTCCATTCTTTAACTCTGGCCAAATGTTCATAATCCGAATACTGTGGAATGTGTTTGGGATTCGGATGACACAAATACGGGGTTGTCGGCAGGTCAAACAGCGCTATCAACTCGCGGATATTTTGCTCATTGCGTTCCAAAATTTCCGCCAGATTTTCATTAATTACGGTTTCGCCTTTACCTAATTGCCAATATATCAGATTTTGCACCTCTGCCGCTTTAATACCGCTAAAACCGCCCTTTTGAGCAATTAAAGCTTCTATCGGCAGCTGCGGGGCATAACCAAGTTTGACTTCCTTGGGAGTACGGGCGCTTCCGGTTTTATAATCGATTATATTCAAACATCCGTCTGTTGTTTCATCAACTCTGTCTGCCTTGGCCGTAACTCTGAATTCTCCGGCAGGCGCTTGCCAACTCATTTGCCCGCAGACTTCATTATGCACTTCTTTTATGCCCTGACGATATTCTTGTTCGGCTTTCACCAGCCATTCAATGCTCTTTTCAAATTCCGGCCACCAAAAAGCTTTGGTTTCCGCCGCTAAATTATTTTCCTGAAACTTTTGCCGCCCCAAAGCCAACAGCTGCTCTTTGGCATTTTGCGGAAACTGTCGATTATTGAGGGAATTAAATTCTTCCAAAATACCATGAATAATCGTACCGTAATCTGCCTTAGTCAAATCAGGTTCAATTTCCTCCAACGGTTTAAGCCGCAAAATATACTTAGCCAAAACCCCGTAAGGATCGCGCATCAGCATTTCGATTCCGCTGGCGGACAATTCGCGCGGACGAGCCGCCACCGGCGGACAAAATGACGGTGGATTTATTTTAGCAAAAGAACGTGGGTTATCTAGTTCTTCCGCCAAAGAGCCGTAATAATAATCATACATTTTTTCTTCTTCAAGCTCTAAGGCTTTAATCACGGTCTCCAACCGCATAAGCCAACGCGATTTAACCATCGGCGTTCCCTGAACCCTTTCGGCTCGCGTTAAATAAACCGTTTCCGCCGCCAGCAAACTGCAAAAATCCTGTGCCGCTACACCAATGTTTTTTTCCGGCTGCGGGTATCCGAAATCCCTTTTCATCGGGCGCGACATCCACGGGTCAGATGCGGCCTGAACCGGCCACACGCTTTCATTAACTTCGCCGACTATCATAATATCAAAACGATTAAGCCGCGCCTCTATCGGGCCTAATATTTTAAGTCGGGGATGAGTACCGTATTTAGGACGAACCGTAATTCCCCCTAACATAACATTCAATAAATCAATATAATCATTTACCGTTATTGCCCCCAACACCTTGGCATGTTCGAGCCATTCGGCCATAAACGTTGCGGCCGCATCGCCGGCATCGCCTTTCCATAACCGATTGGCTCCGTCTTCTTCATCGGTTGCCGCCGCAACTTCCGCTATTTGCAAATGTCTGGTTATTAAGTCGCTTAATTCTATTTGCGGCTGTTGTAAAAATTCTTCCCATTTAAGCCATTCTGAACCCCAAATTTCCGTCCTTAATTCATCGTCTTCACTCAAACCTGCGCGCCAAACATTTTTTTCCAAATTACGAGCTTCCTGTCTGATTGCGAACAAACTTTTACCCAAACCGCATAACGGATGTTTAAGCAAACTCAGTTTATCAATTCGTTTGGCTTGCGGAAGCGCCGCCGCCACCGACAACCGTAAAAAGCTGCCCAACGGCGTCAACGACAACGGACAGCCGGCTGAATCATCGACCTTAATTTTCCACCTTGCTAACTCGTCTGCCACACGACGTGCCAAGTTTCGGTCAGGAGTAACCAAAGCTGCCGTTTTCTCCGGCGTTTCCAAAGTCTCGCGCATAACTAAAGCTATTGCCAAAGCTTCTGAGCGCACATCGTCACATTCGATTCGTTTTATTCCCTGCAACGCTTCCTTGTTGATTTTTCTTTGTGCCAGTTCACGCCATTTATCGGTAGTTACCGCCGGACGCATAACTTCGGCAATCAATTTTTCGCGTTCCCGATTTGCCGGTTCACACCAATCAATAACTTCTTCGCGTTTCAGCTGCAAAAAATCCAACAGCTCTTTCAGTTCAAACTGCGGATGAGTTTCATCAACCTCAATCCACGATTCTTCATCCAAATTTTTATCCAAACCGGCCAGCACGATTTGCCCTTGCGGTAATTCACTGATGACTTTAGCCAGCTTTTTCATTTCCGGAAAAGTGGCAGTCGTACCGGCTAAAATAATTCTTTGTTGTGGAGGATTCGCTGCCCATATCTCGCATTGTTGTGCCAATAGCTGATTACGCCGTTGTGCCGGATCGACACAATCGCGTTCTTGCAAAATCTGCGGCCAAAAGGCCGTGATTATTTCCAAAAATTTTAAGGTATCCTGCCAATGCGCCGCATATTCTTCAGTCACCAAATTTTGCAAAGCGGCAAAATCCAATTCTTCATTTTGCACCGTATCGATTAATCGTCCGAGTTCTTGCGCCAATCGACAGGCTTGTCCTAATGACATTCTCTCCAACCCGTATTCACTCGGACGCGACATAATGATTTTGGTAAACAGCATCAGTCTTTCGGCAACCGAAATTGCCGGCGGTAAAGCGGCCATTTGTTGTCCGCTGTTTTGGCCTGACAACACCAAATCGTCTTCTTCCACATCTCCTATCGGCATCATCCGCGGAAGCAAGGTCGGACGCAGACCGCTGCGTTTAACAAAGGCGTCAGCCAACGTTTTGCAGGCACGGCGATTAGGCAGCAAAATCAAAACATCAGCCATATCCAACAAATTATTTTTGAACTCTTCTTCCAGCTTTGCTGCCAATACATCGACAAAACAGCAGGACAGCGGAATGTTATAAATCGCGTTAGGCAGTTTGAAAAACCTCCTTAATAAATTGAGCAAAAGCCCGTCCTCGATGCGAAATCAGTGATTTTTCCGCCGCGGTAAAATTGGCAAAAGTCTTATCATAGCCATCAGGCTTGAAAATCGGATCAAAACCGAAACCATTAGAACCGCTTTTTTGCGCCACAATATGTCCTTCAACCCGCCCTTCAAAAAAACGGCAGGGCTTGTGCGGCTCTTTATACGCCAAAACACAGGCAAAATAGGCTTTCCAATCCGGATTAGGCTGCATTTGCAATTCACTGATAAGTTTATCCATTGCCCATTCAAAATCGCGGACTATTTCTCCGTTAGGCAGCTCTTTTTCCGCATAGCGTGCCGAATAGACGCCCGGCCGCCCGTTCAGCGGTTCAACACATAATCCGGAATCATCCGCCAAACATGGCAAGCCGCAAGCCTGCGCCAACATTTCCGCCTTTAATGCCGCATTCTCGGCAAAAGTCGTTCCGGTCTCTTCCACATCAGGCAAATTCAAATCTTTGGCGGCAATTACTTCTACGGCATAGGGGGCTAACATTTGGCGTATTTCATTAATTTTACCCTGATTATGCGAAGCGACAACTAGTTTTTTTATCATCTTACAACCCCAAAGCTTTTTTCTGTAAGGCAATAATTTCGGCAATTCCTTTCTTGCCCAAAGCCAACAACTCGCCGAATTGTGCTTCCTCAAACGGTTCACCTTCTGCCGTCCCTTGAATTTCGACAATTTTGCCGCTTTCGGTCAGAACAAAATTCATATCTACTTGTGAATTTGAATCTTCCTCATAGTCGACATCCAGAATTGCTTCACCTTGATAGATATCACAAGAAACCGCCGCCACAAATTCTTTAATCGGATTCGTTTTTAATTTATGTTCGGCACGAAGTTTTTGAATTGCCAGATAGAGAGCAACAAAACCACCGCTGATTGACGCTACGCGTGTGCCGCCGTCGGCTTGCAAAACGTCACAATCTATGCAGATTGAAATATCTTTCATTTCCTCAAGTTTAACCACTGAACGCAGCGAACGCCCGATAAGCCGCTGAATCTCTTGGGTGCGGCCGGAAGGCTTTTTAGATTCGCGCGGTACTCTCACCTGTGCCGAACGCGGCAACATTGCGTATTCTGCCGTCACCCAACCTTTATTTTGTCCTTTAAGCCATGCCGGCAGTTTTTCCTCCACCGATGCGGTACAAACCACATGTGTATTACCGAATTTTACTAAGCATGAACCTTCGGCATAGGGATTAAAATTAGGAACAAATTCAATTTGCCGCAATTGATTGTTTTCACGATTTGAATGACGCATTTTTACCTCTTTATTTTTAAGCTATAACTTTGTTTTACAGCTTATCGCCATTCACCGCCGTTAGCAAGTCTAAACATTTTTTATTTAACCGCCTCTTCATTGCGTGGAAGAATCTCGGTAAATTTTTATATAGCCGAGACCTTTCGACTTCGCTCAAGGTGACATTTTTTAATGCACGTACTCATAGAAGTTCGGATAGCGTGCGTGATAAATAGGAAATTAGGGCGAAAGTACCGGAGCGTACATAGAAGTACGTGAGGAAACTTTCGTCCCGACATTTCTGTATTTAGCACCAGCTAGACGAACTTCTGGGAAGTTTCGGATAGAGGAATTTATAGAGTGGATAACAAGGCGAGTGTGAGTGAGTGTACAAAATAGTACATGACCGAACACGAGACCGCAGTTAGCTGCTCTAGAAAACCTCTAGACGAAACTTCCCTACTCTTCGCCCAACCTCAACGCCTCTATAAACGCCGATTGCGGAACTTCGACCTTGCCGAATTGGCGCATCCGTTGTTTACCTTTTTTCTGTTTATCCAGAAGTTTACGTTTGCGGGTTACATCACCACCATAACATTTGGCGGTTACATCCTTACGCAGAGCGGAGATTGTTTCTCGCGCCACTACCCGCCCGCCGATAACGGCTTGCAACGGGATTTTAAACAAGTGCCGCGGAATTAAATCTTTAAGCCGCTCACAGATTTGCCGTCCCCGCGCTTCGGCCTCGCTGCGGTGACACAAAAAGGCCAAAGCATCAACCGGCTCTTCATTAATCAAAATCTGTACTTTAACCAAATCGGCTTCCTCATAACCAATAAGTTCATAGTCAAAGCTGGCATAGCCACTGGTAATTGACTTCAAACGATCATAAAAATCAAAAACAATTTCATTCAGGGGGATTTTATAAACCACCATTGCCCGCGACCCGACATAAGTCAGCTCTTGCTGCTCGCCGCGGCGTTCGGTGCAGAGTTTCAAAACCGAACCGAGGTAAGTATCCGGAACTAAGATGGTTGCTTTAACCATCGGTTCTTCAATAGTGCGAATAGTTGTGACATCCGGCATATCGGCAGGATTATGCAGCAAAATATCCGTGCCGTTGGTTAAATGGATTTTATAGGCCACCGATGGAGCGGTCGTAATTAAATCAAGATCAAATTCTCGCCCCAAACGTTCCTGAATAATCTCCATATGGAGCAATCCCAAAAATCCGCAGCGGAAACCCAATCCCAAAGCTGCCGAATTTTCGTTCTGATAATCAATACTGGCATCATTCAGCTTAAGTTTGGCCAGGGCATCTTTAAGCGCTCCGTATTGACTGGAATCTACCGGAAAAATAGAACAAAACACTACCGGAATTGAGGGTTTGAAACCATGCAGCGGCTTTTCGCAAGGTTTTTTATTATCGGTAATCGTATCGCCGATTCGGCAATCGCTTACACTCTTGATACTGGCGGTAATATAGCCGACTTCTCCCGGATACAGCGCCTCAACTTCCGTCATTTTGGGCGAAAACACGCCTACTCTGTCCACCAAATAAGTCGCATTATTCGACATCATCCGAATTTGTGTTTTTTTGCGTAACACTCCATCATGAATCCGCACCAAAATAATCACACCCAAATAGCTGTCATACCAACTGTCAATCAAAAGTGCCTTTAACGGAGCATTTTCATCACCTTGCGGCGCCGGCAAACGATGGACGATAGCTTCCAACAATTCATCAACGCCCAAGCCGGTTTTTCCCGATGTTTCAACCGCATCAGAGGTATCAAGCCCGATAACGTCTTCAATTTGAGCCTTAACTTTTTCGGGATCAGCCGACGGCAAATCTATTTTATTCAGAACCGGAATAATCTCATGATTATTATCAATTGCCAAATACACATTGGCTAATGTTTGCGCCTCCACCCCTTGTGTGGCATCAACCACCAAAACCGACCCTTCACAAGAGGCCAGAGAGCGCGAAACTTCATACGAGAAGTCCACATGCCCCGGTGTATCGATCAGATTAAGCTGATATGTTTTGCCGTCTTTTGCCTTATAAAACAGACGCACGGTTTGCGCCTTAATTGTAATTCCTCTTTCACGCTCGATATCCATATTGTCCAACACCTGTTCGGTCATTTCGCGCTTTTCCAAACCGCCGCACGCCTCAATCAGGCGATCAGCCAGTGTGGATTTTCCGTGATCGATATGGGCAATAATCGCAAAGTTGCGAATTAAGCTTAAATCATGATTACTCATCTGCATTCATCCTGTCATCCAAAACTCATTTATCACAAAATAAAGGTTTTAAAAAGATTCGCAACCTTATTTTTCATTCAGACCTTTTCTATTATGATTGACTAGCATATATAAAAAGGGCTATAATCAATAGTAATTAAAATTCAAGCAGGAGGTGTGTCATGAGAAAGATGGTTGATATTGATTTCGGCTCCAGCCGTTATGATGAATTGGTTGAACTTCGCTACAAAATTTTGCTTGAACCTCTGGGCTTGAAGTTTTTGGATTCGCACCGCCAGCAGGAAGCAGGTTATCTTCACATCGGTTGTATTGAGTGTCTTGATGACAAATTGGTCGGCGGCTTGATGCTTGTACCGGTTGACAACGAAACAATTCGCATGATGCAGGTTGCGGTTGACTCCAAATATCAAGGCGAAGGCATCGGCCGCGATTTAATCCATTACGCCGAAAAGCGCGCCCGTGAGACCGGATATCACAAAATTGTCATGCACGCCATGCTGACCGTTATCCATTTTTATGAAAAAAACGGCTATCATCAGGAAGGTGAAATTTTTGAAGAAAAAGGCATTACCTTTGCCAAAATGGTCAAAGACCTCTAGTTTATCAATTCTAAAAATTAAAGCCCTGTATCAAACACATACAGGGCTTTGTTTTTTATCTGGTTAAAGATTTATAACGGATGCGATGCGGTTTGACTGCATCTTCGCCTAAACGGCGAATTTTATCTTTTTCGTATTCCTCAAAGTTTCCTTCAAACCACTCGACATGCCCCTCGTCTTCATACGCTAAGATGTGTGTCGCCAGTCTGTCTAAGAACCACCGGTCGTGTGAAGTAACTAATACGCACCCCGGATAATTCATAATTCCTTCTTCTAAAGAACGCAATGTATCAACATCCAAATCGTTGGTCGGTTCGTCCAACATAATAACGTTAGCGCCTTTTTTCAGCATCTTGGCCAAATGCACCCGATTGCGCTCACCGCCCGAAAGCTGTCCGATTTTCTTTTGTTGATCGCCACCCTTAAAATTAAATTGTCCGACATACGCGCGCGAAGGAATAGTCGCTTTGCCGATTTCAATCATATCCAGTCCGTCGGAAATTTCTTCCCATACGGTTTTGTCCGGATTAAGTTCATCGCGGCTTTGATTAACATAACCCAAATCAACGGTATCGCCCAAACGGATTGTACCGGCATCCGGCTGTTCTTCGCCGGCAATCATTCGAAACAGTGTCGTCTTGCCGGCGCCGTTCGGCCCGATAATCCCGACAATCGCCCCCTTGGGAATCTTAAAAGATAAATTGTCAATCAAAACCTTATCACCGTACGCTTTGGTAATATTATTCGCCTCAATCACCAAATCGCCCAAGCGTTCGGTCATCGGAATATTGATATGCGCCGTAGTAATTTTTTCTTTAGCAGCCTGCGATAATAACTCATCATAAGCATTAATACGCGCTTTGGATTTAGCCTGACGGGCTTTGGGATTCTTTTGAATCCATTCCAATTCATTGGCTAATGTTCGTTGGCGGGCAGATTCTTCACGGGCTTCCTGTTCAATTCGTTTTTGCTTCTGCTCCAGCCATGATGAATAATTTCCCTCATACGGAATACCTTGTCCGCGATCAAGTTCCAAAATCCAACCGGTAACATTATCCAAAAAGTAACGGTCGTGCGTAACCATAACCACCGTTCCTTTATAATCCTTAAGGTGATTTTCAAGCCAAGCTACCGATTCCGCATCCAAGTGGTTAGTCGGCTCGTCCAACAGCAGCATATCCGGCTGTTGCAGCAACAAGCGGCACAAAGCCACACGGCGTTTTTCACCGCCCGAAAGCTTGGTAACATCTGCTTCTGCCGGCGGACAACGCAGTGCATCCATGGCAATTTCAATCGTCCGCTCCAAATCCCAACCGTTACAAGCATCAATTTTTTCCTGTAATTCCGCTTGCTCATTAATCAGTTTGTCCATTTCTTCATCGGTCAGTTCTTCGCCGAAACGCATTGAAACTTCTTCAAACTTTTTGAGCAAATCCCTGGTTTCCGACAAACCGTCCATAATATTTTCCATCACGTTTTTGCTAGGGTCAAGCTGCGGTTCTTGTTCCAAATACCCGACCTTAACGCCGTCAGCCGCCCAAGCCTCGCCGTTAAATTCTTTATCAACACCGGCCATAATCTTTAATAATGTCGATTTACCGGCACCATTCACACCCAGCACGCCGATTTTTGCCCCCGGTAAAAATGACAACGTAATTCCCTTAAACAGTTCCTTACCGCCGGGGAAAACTTTAGTTAAATTTTGCATTACAAAAACATATTGGACTGCAGCCATTTCTTACTCCTTATTTTTAATCATTGGAGATGACTATATAGGCAAGTCTTCGAACTTGCAACGATAATTTTATTTGCCGCTGGTTAGTGTTTTTGGCGGCTGATATGCCCGATACCGCTGTCCTGATATTCGGGGACCGCCGCTTTTACATTATGAGAAGCCGGACGAGAAACTGCCGGCTGCACTTTTTTGCCGACTGCTTGCGCCGCCAACGCATCATCCTGCACATCGACTTTAATTATTTTGGCTTCCGAACCGTTATAAATCGCTTGTGCCTTTTCCCGATTAGTCGAGTTTTTCTTATAAATCATTGTTGCGTCATACGGCTTACGCGGCGTTAAAATTTGTCCGTCAGGCATTTTGATAGTGCCGTCGGCATATAAAACCGCCTTAAATATTTCCTGATTATCAAACCGGCGGTTAATTATTGCACATTCATAAAAACCGTCCATTTCCTTAGACATATAGGCATTGGCCTTTTCTTCCGAATACGCATAAATGGCATCATTCTGCAGTTTGTCCGACGGCGATTTGGTGAGCAGGATAGCTCGCGCCAACAATTCAAACGTATCATATTTGCTTGAACCGCAAGCCAAACCTTGTCCGGCAATTGCCCCCAAAGCCCGAACTTCTTCAATATACGGCATCTGCGCCTGTGCGTTCAGCGCCCATAGTCCGATGCCCAAACTGAGTATCAACTGCTTCTTAATCATAATCCACCTCATTTCATCTTCCTGAATTATATTAAGATTTGTACTAAAAGCAAAATCTATCTTAATTTTTTACCAAAAATAAAAAATCAGTTGACAAAGCGCTTGTTTTAGCTTAAGTTGCGGTTAACTTTTGACAATAAGGATAGAAAAATGAAAATTTACAGCTCATTGAAAAGTAAAAAGACTCGCGATAAAGACTGCAAAGTTGTTCGTCGTAAAGGTCGCGTTTACGTTATCAATAAAAAGAACCCTAAATTAAAAGCACGCCAAGGTTAATATTGATAAGTTTACATATTTACTAAAAAACCCGCAGTATTTAAGCGGGTTTTTTGTTATCATAATACTTTTTAATCTTTACCGATATTGATATTCCGATTGATATAAACCGATAAAATAATCCCGAATCCGGCCATTACCGACAAAATAACCGTTCCGCCGTAAGAAATCAGCGGCAGCGGAATCCCCACTACCGGAATCAGCCCCAAAACCATCGCCATATTAATAAATACATAGAAAAAGAAGTTGGTCGCAATGCCTATCGCGGCCAGCTTGCCGAAATAGCTTGAACTCTTAAGCGCAAATGAGTAACTGTAAGCCAAAATCAAAAAGTTCAGAATCACAATAAACACAGCTCCGATTAGACCGAACTCTTCCGAAAACATTGTAAAGATAAAGTCCGTATGTTTTTCCGGCAAAAAGTTTAAATGGCTTTGCGTTCCGTTCAAAAAACCTTTTCCGAACACACCGCCCGAACCAAGCGCAATTTTTGACTGGATGATATGATAACCCGAACCCAACGGATCTCTTTCCGGGTCAAGAAAAGTCAACACCCGATTCTTTTGATAATCATGCAAAAAGTGCCAGGCTATCGGCATTGATACTACTGCCGCTAAAATCACCACGCCGAATTTCCACAACTGCACCCCGACGATAAAGAACATCGCGCCGGCCGTAAACACCAACATCAACGCTGTTCCCAAATCGGGCTGCGTCATAACCAAAAAAGCCGGAAACAAAACCATCAGCGTGGGCGCGATGATGCCCTTAATGCTCTCGATACTCTGCAGTGATGAGGAATGGAAATAGCGCGCCAAAGCCAAAACCAAGGCAATTTTCATTAACTCCGACGGCTGCAATTTCATAAAACCGAGATTAATCCACCGTTGCGCTCCCATTCCGATATGTCCGGTAATTTCAACCACAATCAGCAATACCAGAGCCACGAAATAAAAAGCATACGCATAGCGCATAAACACCCGCACATCCGTCAATGCCAATGTAATCATTACCGCAAAGCCCAAGCCGAAACGCATCGACTGATTCAACGCCCATGGCCGCCAATGCCCGTTCGCTGCCGAATAAAGCATAACAATACCGATTGAAGCCAACAGCACCACAAACATAATATAGGAAAAACTCAAATTTTGAATTTTTTCCCGCAAAGTCGGCGTTTGGCTTTTAAAACTTGTTTCATAAAATTTATACATTTTTTATTCCACCGGTTTATCTGTTGCATCGAGTTTCAACGTTTCAAGTAAGAGCTTGCTGCCCAAATTGGCAGCCACTGAACCGCCGCGCCCGTGTTCCACCAAAACCACTACTGCATAGCGCGGATTGTCATGTGGAGCATAGCCCACAAACAAAGCATGGTTACGCAAATGCCATGGCAGTTCTTCCTGTTTAAGCAAACGGGTTTGTCGTTCTTTCATGGTAATACGGCGAACCTGCGTTGTTCCGGTCTTGCCGGCCATTTTTTGCCCTTGAAAGTCAAAACGATAGCCGTAGGCCGTTCCGCCCGGAGTATTAACCACGTCATACATTCCCTGCTTAACCAACTCTATATTAACATTGTTGAGATTCATTTTCGGGAACAAATGTTCGTTATCATTATTAACTCTATTAAAAGTCGGCACTACCGCATAACCGCCGTTGGCAATCCGCGCCGTCATTGTCACTAGCTGAATCGGGGTTGTCAAAATGTATCCTTGACCGATTCCCGAAATCAGACTTTCACCTTGCTGCCACGATTCGCGAAAACGTTTCCACTTCCAATCGGTGTCCGGTATCAAACCTGCTTTTTCGTTTTCCAGACCGACATTAACTTTGTTACCCAGAGAAAATCTCCGTGCCATATCGGCAATCTTATTAATTCCGATTTTTTGTGCCGCTTCATAGAAAAAGATATCGCAAGAATGCTGCAAAGCCTGCACGACATCAATATAACCATGTCCGATATTTTTCCAACAGTGAAATGTGTGGTTGCCCAACACCATTTTACCGGCACAAAAAGAACGAGTGTGAGATGATATAATGTTGTTTTCCAAACCGGCCAGCGCTACGACCATTTTAAACGTTGACCCCGGAGAATATTGTCCGGCCAAAACCTTGTTAACCAACGGATGCCGCTCATTATTATTAAGCTCGCGCCATTCTTTGGCGCTCAACCCTTGGGTCATAACATTGGGATCATAAGCCGGCGTTGAAGCAAAAGCCAAAATCTCGCCGGTGTTAACATTCATCAACACTGCCGCACCGCTTTCTTCGCCAAACATATCATAAGCCGTTTCCTGCAGCCGTAAATCAATGCTGAGCTCTACTTTCTCCCCCGGTACGCCGTCAATTCGTTCAATCTCCTTCATAACCCGCCCGTAGGCATTAACTTCCAATTTCAGATTACCGCCCTTGCCGCGAAGCTTTTTCTCAAATAATTTTTCAACTCCCGCTTTACCGATTTTGAATCCCGGAACTTCCAACAACGGATCATCCTTCACATCACTGTCGGCCACTGATGAAACATAACCGATTACATGCGCGGCTTTTTCACCCAACGGATAATAACGCGACAGCCCCTCATCGATCATAATCCCTGGCAAATCCGGAGCATTCAGTTGAATTTTGGCTACTTCTTCCCAGGTCAGATTGTCCTTAATTTTAATCGGCACAAAGCTGCGATTCTTGCGTAAATCTTTTTTGATTTTTTCTTCCTCAGCTTCGCTCAGCGGCATAATTTTCTTAAAAGCATCCAGTGTTTCCTGAACATTGGTCGTCTGTTCGGCAATAATTGAAACCTGAAAATTCTGCTGGTTAGTTGCTAACAACTCTTGATGACGATCATAAATTATTCCCCGCGGCGGAACCAATAAGCGGGTTGAAATACGGTTTTCATCAGCCAGCATTTTATACTTATCGGCCTGATAAACCTGCAAATAATATAACCGTGCAACAATCACTAAAAGTAAAAAAATCTTAACCGCGCCCAAGACCAGTGAGCGGTTAATTAATACTTTTCCCTTATCGTTATCACGGTTCATTTAGCCCTCGTCTTGAATCAAGGTGTTTTGTATATATGCCAAAAGCAACGACACCAACGGATACGCAGCGATTGTGGCCATATAGCTGAATGATATCATGGTCAGTGGCAAAAATTGGCTGTAATACACCGATACAACCAGCCACTGCGCTGCCATTGTCAATAACGACAACAACACAAAACCATACCAGGTTACCACAAACGGCTTGGCATTAAAAAAGCGTGAAGTATTATTTATCAGCACATAAAGCAGCAATAGCGCCAAAATGTTTGAACCCAAAGGCGATGCGCTGATAACATCATCAACCGCCCCCAAGACATAAACCGCCCACAGGTTAAACAAATCCGGACGATGTAACATCCAAAAATACACGCAAATCAGCCCCATAGCCGGACGAATATTGTTCAAAAAGCTTATATTTAACGGAATATACGACAGAAAAAGCAATATCAGCGATGACAACAGCGGCAATATTCTCTGAAACAGCGTCGTGATATTTTCATCAAGCTCTTCACTCATTGTTATCTGCCTTTTCAGCTTCTGCCGGAGTTGCATTTTCACTGTTTTCGTCAATCACGCCATCAAGTTTGTAGTCAACCAGTTTGATATATTCCAGCTGTTCCAAACTGCTGTATGGTTTAACTTTTATCTCATTTTTAGCAATGCTTATCACTTTGCCCACCGGCAAACCCGCCGGAAAAACTCCGGCTACACCGGAAGTCACAATTCGGTCGCCGACATTCAGTTGTGCATCTAGCGGAATAAACACCATTTTTGGTGTCAAAGTATTATCACCGGATAAAATCCCGCGAACCCGTGATTTTTCCACCATAACCGGAATTTTAGAGTTAATATCGGTGATTAGAATAATCTTGGCATAAACATTGCCGACTTTATCTACTCTGCCGACCACGCCTTTATCTGATAATGCCACCTGCCCTTTACGCACCTTTTTATCACCGGTATATGCGATTATCGAATGTGAAAAAGCATCGCCTTCTTCGGCAATTACTCGCGCCGTTACAAATTCCAATTGCGGCGGGGTTACAAAGTTAAGCAAATTAGCCAACAGCTTATTTTCGATTTCCAGTGCGCGGGCGCGTTCATACAAATGTCCTAACCGCCGGTTTTCTTCCCGTAAAGCCAAGTTATCCTTATGGATTTGCTGCAAATCACGGAAATAATCATACAGCTTGGTCACGCCCTTGGCCGGAATGACCAACACATCAATCATCGGGCTGACCACATCCGTAGCGACCGATGAAGTTTTTTCGATTAAAATGGTATCGGTTTTATTGATGAGCATTAACACAAAGGCCGACAAAAATAAAATCACTAGCGCAAATTTCTGCGCCAGCAATCTGATATGACTTAAATGAATAAATAAACTTCTGCGCCGCTTCATCAATCAAACACTTTAAGTTATTTTTTTAATCTGCTGTTTTGAAAAATCAACGGCGGCATCAACATCCCCTGTTTGGCGAATGGCAATACCGCCGCTTGTTGTTTTTTATTAACCGCCTCAAGCGGCAAAATTTTAGTACATCGTAGACAAGATAGAGCGTAAACGTCCCATTTCATCCAGAGCCTTACCTGTACCTTTGACCACGCAAGCCAACGGATCTTCGGCAATCGAAACCGGAAGTCCGGTAGCATTACGCAAAACCTGATCCAGATTTGTCAGCAATGCACCACCGCCGGTCAGCACAATACCTTTATCTACAATATCGGCAGCCAATTCCGGAGCGGTATGCTCCAAAGCCACTTTTACCGCTTCGACAATTTGCGATACCGGCTCGCTCAAGCTTTCCGCGACCTGACGTTCGGTAATGATAATTTCCTTCGGCACGCCGTTCATCAAATCGCGGCCTTTAATCTCGATGGTACGACCTTCGCCGCTCTCAGGAGCGCAAGCCGAACCGATTTCTTTTTTGATTCTTTCGGCACTGCCTTCACCAACCAACAGGTTATGGTTACGACGAATGTAGGAAATAATCGCGGCATCCATCTTATCACCGCCGACACGAACCGAACGAGCATAAACAATACCGCCCAAAGACAGCACTGCCACTTCAGTTGTACCGCCTCCGATATCAACCACCATTGAACCGGTAGGTTCGGTAACCGGCAAATCTGCACCGATTGCAGCAGCCATCGGCTCTTCAATCAACCAAACCTTACGCGCACCGGCAGCCTCTGCCGATTCTTGAATAGCTCTGCGCTCAACCGCAGTTGACCCCGAAGGCACACAAACAATAACCATCGGTGACGCAAATGTCCGACGATTGTGAACTTTGCGAATAAAGTACTTAATCATTTCTTCCGCAATTTCAAAATCCGCAATAACACCATCGCGCAACGGACGGATAGCGCTGATATTGCCGGGAGTACGTCCAAGCATTTGTTTAGCCTCATTACCGACGGCCAAAACCTGTTTTTTGCCGCGATATTCTTCAATTGCAACAACGGAAGGCTCGTTCAGAGCGATTCCTCTGCCTTTGACGTAAACCAGCGTATTTGCGGTTCCGAGGTCGATCGCCATATCTGCCGACAACCAGCCCATCAATTTTGATAACATATAATTTTCTCCGCTAATCAGTAAACAAACCTTTGATTACTTGATTTTTATATCTTAATCCGTATATGTGCAACAACAAATTATTTTTTTCACATATTTATTTACAACACTCTGTTATTGTCACTTCGGCCGGCAATTTGTTTCGAAACCACGTCCGCTGTCTTTTGGCATATTGACGGGTATGCAGTTTGGCCAAGTTGCGTGCTTCCGTCAAAGAAACCCGCCCCTGCAGATACGAAGCCAGCTCCGGAACGCCAAGCATTTTCATTGCCGGAAGGGACGGATTCAGTTTAAGCTCCAATAATTTTTCAACCTCCTGCAAAGCCCCTTGCTGCAACATAATATCCAATCTTTGATAACAGCGCTCGTCAAGCTCCGGTGTCGGCGGAATAATTTTAACCACATGAAAATCGGCATCCGGCAAACGTTTGAGCAACGGACGCTTAAACCATTCGACAATGGATATTCCGGTTTGGCAAAAAATTTCCAATGCCCGCCGCACTCGGGTTGTGTCATTAGGCTTGACCAGTGCTGCTCCCTGCGGATCTGTTTGTTGCAGTTTTTCATAGAGAGCGGCTTGCCCGAGTTCTTGCTGCCATGCCATAACCCGTTGCCGTATATTTTCATCGGTCGGCGGTATCGGCGTTGTCCCGTTGAGCAGATTGTCGATATACATCCCCGTTCCTCCGACCACTAGCGGAATATTACCGCGTTGCCTTATTTCTTGAATTTTAGCTACGGCTAAATCAAGCCAGTCAACCACAGTCCCGTTGACTGCCGGTTCATAAATTTCGTAAAGGTGGTGCGGTACAATTTTTTTATCTTCTGCTGACGGCGCTGCCGACAAAATCGGCAACCCGCGATATATTTGCATTGAGTCGGCATTAACAATTTCACCCTGATATTTTTGCGCCAATTGCAACGCCAAAGCCGACTTTCCAGACGCGGTAGGTCCGGCCACAATTATTACCGAATTAGAGCCAAGCTGTGCCAATTCCACCATTTTATGTTTTGTCCTTATTGCGTTAAAACTCGCTTAGTGACAGTTTACGCCCTAATCCTAAAGATTCATTTAAATATTTCGGCACTTAATGCACTGAATCATAGAAGTTTCGGATAGCGTGTGTGATAAATAGGAAATTAGGGCGAAAGTACCGGAGCGTACATAGAAGTACGTGAGGAAACTTTCGTCCCGACATTTCTGTATTTAGCACCAGCTAGACGAACTTCCCTGCACAAGGAAGTTCGGAGAATGGTACAGATAAAGAGATTTCTAGGGATGGCGACACCGGAGTTTACATAAAGCGTAAATGAGGATGGCGACAACCCCGTAAAATCACTTTAGATGTGCCGTTATACGAACTTCCGTTCCCTACACTTAGCTCCCTCCACCAACTTAGCACACAACTCTTCATAGGATATGCCGGCATATTTGGCTTGTTCGGGAACGAGTGATAATGAGGTCATACCGGGGTTGGTGTTGATTTCCAACAGGACAACTCCGTCCTCGGGATTGTAGCGAAAATCGCAACGTGAAACCGAATTACAGCCTAGAGTCTGATGTAGTTTTTCGGCATAAGCTTTGCAGATTTCCGAAACTTCATGCGGAATTTCGGCCGGCAAAATGTGCTGTGTCACCCCATCGGTGTACTTGGCTTTATAATCATAAAATTCGTCAGCAGGACGCAGTTCGGTTACAACATAAGCTTTGCCTTCCAGACACATTGTGGTTAATTCTTGTCCGGCAATAAAGCGCTCAATCAAAACCTCGCGCTCCATATCTTTATATTTAACCTGGAATACATCTTCGGGTTTTTCGACAATAAATACCCCCACGCTTGAACCGTCGCTTACCGGCTTTACCACATAGGGGAACGGAATAACCGTGCCGTTGCGGATAAAGTCGACAGCTTTCATCTTTTGGCTTGGCGCAACTCTGATACCGCAATTTTTAGCCACGATTTTGGTAATATATTTATCCATTCCGATACAAGAGGCTTTCACTCCGGAATGAGTATACGGAATTTGCAACATATCTAACAAACCTTGAATTTCGCCGTCTTCACCCCAATTGCCGTATAAACCGTTAAACACCACATCGGGTTTTTCTTTTTTCAAAAGCTCAATAAACGCCCACACATCCTGCAAATCATGTGAAATAACCTTATAACCTTTGCTCTGCAAAGCTTTAACAATATCTGCGGCAGAATTTAAGCTGACCTCACGCTCTGCTGAAAAACCGCCATTTAAAACCAAAACTTTTTTTGACATTTTTACTTCCTTTTATAAAATATGCTGATATTGTAAGCAAAAAGTTTAAAGAAAGAATAAAATATTGATGAAAAAAATAATTTTAGCCCTGATTTACGGATTTTGCACTTTGGCTGAAGCTCAGGCCTTCAGTGTCGAACATAAGTTTAAGGTAATTTTAGGCCCGTTTGATGCCAGCGACACCAAGTTCACCTATGCATTGACCGATAAAGATTACAGCGTCCGTTCAACGGTCAAAACCGCGGGAATGTTCAACACGCTTTATCCGTTTAAGGCTAATTATGCCACTACCGGACGCATTGTCGGCGACAATTTGGAAACAGCTTCTTATCATTACGATTCGCAATCACGTTTCAACAAGCGCACCAAAGAGTTGGTATATAATGACCAAGGCGAACCGATATACCGCCTGAGCTCCAAAAACGGCAAAGAAAAAAAAGTAAATATTGATTACAGTCCGGATAACAAAGATACTACGGACTTGCAAACCGTATTTGCCGAACTCGCCCGTCAGTACAACAAGGTTAAATTTTGCGATTCGCGAATGCAGGTTTTTGACGGCAAACGCCGTTTTGATGTTGTCTTCCGTGATGAGGGACAGGAAGAACTCACCGCCAATGAATATTCGCATTTTAAAGGTATGGCTGCCAAATGTTCGCTCTATATTGACAAACTTGGCGCTCAGGGCGATGATTTGTTGTGGGAACTGACTTCCGACCGTCCGATTTATTTTTGGATGTTGGAAGATGAAAATTCGCATCGTCCGTTTATTGCCCGTGTAATGGTTGAAGATACCCCCTTAGGGCGGCTTGATGTTTACACCACCAAAATTGACGTCAAACCCTAGGAAAGAATAGAGAGGAAAATATGTTAGAAAAAGCTGAATTATTGCTTCCGGCCGGATCTTTGGTTAAGCTCAAAACTGCTGTTTTGTATGGTGCTGACGCCGTTTATGCCGGCACTCCCGATATGTGTTTGCGCGCGCAGTCAAAATTTTCGATTGAAGATTTGCGGGAAGGCATTGATTTTGTTCACTGCCACGGCAAAAAAATTTATCTGACCTTAAACCTGTTTATGCATAACCGCGACGTAGCCAAACTTCCGCAGTTTGTTCAAACCTTACGCGACCTGCAGCCTGACGGCGTCTTAATCGCCGACCCCGGAGTTTTCCAATTTGTTAAAGAAAACGCTCCCGAATTAAACTTGTTCGTTTCGACGCAAGCCAATATCTGCTCATATCAGGCGGTCAAATTCTGGCAAAACCAAGGGGCAAAGCTCTGTGTTTTGGGGCGCGAAGTCACTTTTGAGGAAATGCGGGAAATTCGCGAAAAATGTCCGGATATTTTGCTTGAATGTTTTATGCACGGCGCAATGTGTATGTCTTATTCGGGACGTTGCCTGATTTCCAATTATCTGGCCGACCGCAGCGCCAATCAGGGCAAATGCGCCCACTGCTGCCGTTGGCACTACAAACTGCATTTGCGCCTCAAAGACGGCAACATCAAGGAAATCGAATTAAATGAACAGAATAAAGATGCCTTCGAATTTCTCTTGGAAGAAGAATTTCGCCCCGGAGAATATTTTGAAGTTATGGAAGATGAGCATGGCGGCTACATCCTCAACTCCAAAGACATGTGCTTAATGCCGCGCCTGCCGGATTTATTAAGTATCGGTATGGATTCGCTCAAAGTCGAAGGCCGCAACAAAACCGAATATTATGCGGCAATTGTCGCCCGCACCTATCGTCAGGCCATTGACGATTGGTATAAAAACCCCGCGCAATGGGATTATCAAAAATATATGGCTGACTTGTATACTTTGCAAAACCGCGGTTATTGCCTTGGTTTTCACGATGGCAAATTGACCAACATCAGCCAAAATTATGAATATACCCGCACTCTCGGCGACTGGCTGTTTGCCGGCTCGATTGTAGAATGGGACGGTGACGATGCTTTGTTTGAAGTCCGCAATTGTATTGAAAACGGTGAGTTTATTGAGTTTTTAATCCCCGGCACATTAGAAAACCTGCGCTTAAGTCTCACGGAGTTTGAAGACGCCTCTTCGGGAGAAATAACCTCGCGGGTTTCGGCCGGACAAGGCAAAACCATTCGTATTCGTCCGGAGCAATGGGGACGCCAGCTGGCTGAAGTAAAAAAGCTGCTGCCGCAATATGTCATTGCCCGCAAGCCTGCATGCCTAAACGCGGAGCAGGAAACTATGCTTAAACATAAAAAAGACGAATATAACCGGCTTATTGAGCATGACTGAAAAACCGAAGTCCTCTTTCCTTAAGAGGACTTTATTTTATCTTGCATTTATATGAAAAATATGTTAAATTCTAACTTCATAAATTAAGTATTAACCTATAATTATAAAACAATGACGACCGAATTTTTTATTCCCGTTCTCAGTATCGGCAGTGTGCTTTTATTATTGGCAGTAGTTTTTATTCTGCTTATAGTCCAGATTAAAAATAATCAAGCTCACTTAGAAGCAATTTTTTGCCGCTGTCATCTTGTCAGTGAAATTAAATTGATGTTCATCCGCAAACAATTTAAAGACCCTGATGAAGTGTTATCAAAACTAGTCTAACGCCGCAACGATTTTGCTCAACTGATGAAAAAGGAAAAAGAGTACAAATATCTCGTTGATTTGTACGATGAGATAATCGAAACATGCAATAACTTATAAACTCTTAAAATATGAACAAATTGTATGTTATAAATTGGGAACAATGGTTTGTAATATTGTTTCTGACTGCTGTGGTATTAATTGCACTCACCTGTCTGGCTTATCGTCTTGTTAAATGGCGAGAAAAGCGAAAACAGCAGAAAGAAGAGCAACAGTATCTGCAGCAACGGCAACAGGAAATCGCCGCCCTGCCGGATTCCACCTTACAAATCAGTTACACGGTGCTTTGCAAAAGAAAACAGCGAACACCCATGCAAAACAAAGTACTTTTGCTGATGATTAGAGAAATCAATCACCGCAAACTGTAATCACTTAAAACCTCTCGATAAAAAATCGGGAGGTTTTTTGTTGAGATATTTTTTTTCGAAATTATAATAAAAGACAAGTTTATAACAGGAAAACAAAATTGATTGATATAAAACAAGGTTTGGAAAATCTTAAAAAGCACATTAAAATCGCGCCTGAACAGGCCGGCGTTTATCGTATGATTGCCGACGATGATGAAGTTTTGTATGTCGGCAAAGCCAAAAACATCAAAAAAAGAATTGTCGCTTATTCGCACCTGAACAAATTGCCGTTACGCTTGCAGCAAATGGTCGCACAGATTAAGCGCATGGAATTTATCATTGTCGAAAACGAGGCCCGCGCTTTATTAGTCGAAAACGAACTGATTAAGCGGTTTAAACCGCGTTACAATATTCTGCTTAAAGATGATAAGACTTTTCCGCACCTGATGATTGATATGTCCACCGACTATCCGTGTTTGCGCAAATATCGCGGCAGCCGTCATGACAAAAACAAATATTTCGGTCCTTTTGCCAGTGTCGGTGCGGTTAACAGCGTGCTGGACATTATCCAAAAAGCTTTTCTGCTGCGCTCTTGTCGGGACAGCGCTTTCAAAAATCGCGAACGTCCGTGCCTTATGTATCAAATCAAACGCTGCTCTGCTCCCTGTGTCGGTAAAATCAGTCAGACTGACTACCAAAAACTGGTGCAGGATGCCATTGATTTTCTCGAAGGACGCAACAGCAAAATGCAGACCGAATTATCCTCCCGCATGCAGGAAGCCAGCGACAAGCTTGACTTTGAAACCGCTTTGGTTTTACGAGATCGGATTCGCGCTCTGACCAGTGTCCAAACCGGACACAATGTCGAATATGCCGCCATCAAATCCGCCGACATCATCGCTCTGGTGCATAAAAATAATCTGGTTTGTATCCAAATTTTCTTTATCCGCGGCGGACAGAATTGCGGTAATACACCTTATTTTCCAAGCCAAATTGACGGAGCTGATGATAACGAAATTTTAGAAGCTTTTTTAGGCCGTTTTTATACCGAACATTTACCGCCGCAGGAAATTATTGTTGATCGTGAAATTGCCTCTAAAGAGTTTTTAGAAAAAGCCATCGGCGCTAAAATCAATACTTATCAAAAAGGCAATAAAGCACAATTGCTGAAAAATGCCGCCGCCAATGCCGAAGCTTCGATTGACCGTAAAATTGCTTTAAATGCCAGTGTCAAAAATAATTTGGAAGATTTTAAAAAGGCCTTCAATCTACCGCGCCTGCCGCAACGCATTGAAATTTATGATAACTCGCATAATCAGGGCAGCTTCGCTATCGGCGCTATGGTTGTCGCCACGCCGGACGGCTTTGATAAGAAAAGCTATCGCACTTTTGACATCAAAAACACCCCCAACACCAATGATGACTTTGCCATGATGCAAGAGGTTTTAAGCCGTCGTTTTGCCCGTATGGATGCGTCTAATAAACCAGATGTCATTTTGCTTGACGGCGGCCGCGGACAACTCAACGCCGTTTATGAAAGTCTGTCGGCATTTGACCTTTCGGATATAACCATTATTGCTATCTCCAAAGGCTCTGACCGTAACGCCGGCAAAGAATATTACCACCTCAAGGATCGCGAAAGTTTTCAATTGCCCTACCGCTCGCCTTTAGCCTTTTATTTGCAAAATCTGCGGGATGAAGCCCACCGCTTCGCTATCGGCACTCACCGCAAAAAACGCGGCAAATCAATTTACAAATCCCGCATTGACGAAATTGAAGGTATCGGCGCTAAACGCAAGCACGATTTACTCAATTATTTCGGTTCGGCGGAAGAAATCTCGCAGGCAACTGTCAAAGATTTGCAAAAAGTCGACGGAATCAGCAAAAAAACAGCGGAAAAAATCTATAATTACTTTCATAATTAAATTTTATAAATTAGTATAATTTTATCTTTACATATGTGAGAGGATTAAAAAAGTGTATAATTTACCAAATCTTTTAACTATTTCAAGAATAGTGGTTATTCCGGTCATATTCTTGTCAATCTATATCACGACTAAAATTTGGGCAATTTTTGCTGCGATATTGTTCATCATTGCCTCCATAACCGATTATTTTGACGGCTATCTGGCACGCTCGCGCAATGAAACCTCAGCCTTCGGACGCCTGCTTGATCCGATTGCCGACAAGTTGTTGGTGGCTTCGGCCTTGATTGTCATTTTGGCTAAGCCGAACATGGTCGTTACACAATTGAGTTTTATTCCGGTTATCGTAATTCTGTGCCGCGAAATTTTAGTTTCGGGCTTGCGTGAATTTTTAAGAGAAGTTAATGTCGGCATGCCGGTTACTCGTTTAGCCAAGTGGAAAACTGGTTTTCAAATGACGGCTCTGTCCATGATGCTGCTTAAAGGGGTTTGGCATTGGGGCGAAATCGGCGAATTTTTACTGTGGATTGCCGGCGTGCTGACTTTTGTCACCGGCTATCAGTATTTCCAAAAAAGTTTGGACTATATCCTCAAGGTTGAAAAAAAAGCTAAAAAGGCTTCGACTCAAACTGCTGAAGTCAAAGTTCCGGCTAAACGCGGCCGCAAGAAAAAAGACACCGCCAATGCCGAAACTTCTGCTTCCAAAAGAAAAGCCGGACGTCCTAAAGGCTCGCGCAACAAAAAGACTAAAGCTGCCCTGAAAGCTTAAGCTTGTCATAGTGGGAAACGCGGATATGGACAGCGATAAAAAACATATTTTAGTTGTTGATGATGACACGCGTCTGCGTTCATTATTACAGCGCTTTTTGCGTGACAACGACTTTTATGTTTCTACCGCCAAAGATGCCGAAACCGCGCGTCAGCTTTTGCTTGATTATAAAGTTGATTTGCTCATCGTCGATGTGATGATGCCCAACGAAACCGGTTTGGAGTTTTTGGCTAAGCTGCGTCAGGAAAGTAATATTCCGGTAATTATGCTGACCGCCATGGGGGAAGTTGAAGACCGTATCAGCGGTTTGGAAAGCGGCGCAGATGACTATCTGCCTAAACCGTTTGAGCCCAAGGAACTGGTATTGCGGATAAAAAATATCTTCAAACGCACTCCGGAAAATAAAACTCCGGTTAACCAAAAATTGGGCTTGGGACTTTGTTCCTATAATATGCAGACCAAAGAACTCACTGACTTGCAAGGCGCTATCGTCCACATCACTCCGGTAGAGCAAGCTTTGCTGAATGTGCTTGGCGCCAAATCCGGACAAGTTTTCACCCGTGAAAAACTGGCGGAGATTCTTGGTGCCGGACAAAGCCCTCGTTCGATTGATGTGCAAATCACACGACTGCGCAAAAAAATTGAGCAGGACACTAAAAATCCGCATTACTTACAAACGGTGCGGGGCAAAGGCTATATGCTGCTGCCCGAATAATTGCAACTTTTAAACTTTGTTTCAGGAGAAAACAATGCACATTAAATTATCACCGCAAACGGAAGAAAAATTAAGATACTGGCGCTTAAAACTATTGCCGCGAACCTTATTCTTCCGCACCATGCTGTTAATTTTTATCCCATTGATTGTCGTGCAGGTCGTATCGGTTGTAATGTTTTTTGACGGCAGCTGGAGTCGCATGGGACGCCGTTTGTCCGAAAATCTGACTTCTGACATGAGTTTTGTTATTAATCTGGCCAATCGTCTTCCGGAACAGCGCCAATATGTCAAACAGCTGGCCTCTGACAAATTCGGCTTGGATATCGAATATTTCAGCAATCAGGAAAAGCATCGTGAATTCAACAAAATGCGCAAAGCCAACCACTTGATTTTCGGCTATCTGGATGCGGCCTTGCATGAGACTTTCCCTGATGCGGAAATTAACCTTTATGAGGTTAAATCCGACAAAGATTTGGTTATCATGATTGATAATGAACAAGGTTTGTACAAGTTTATGACCAACCGCAAAAAAGTTTTCAGCTCCTCAATCTTTATGTTTGTGGCCTGGATGGTCGGAACTTCGATTCTGCTGTTTTTGGTTGCGGTTTTATTCCTGCGAATTCAAGTCCGCTCGATTTCCGATTTAGCTCAAGCTGCCGAAGACTTTGGTAAAGGCATCGACAACAAAAATTTCAAACCTTACGGCTCATCCGAAGTCCGCAAAGCTGCTCTTGCTTTCATTAAGATGAAAGAACGAATTCAACGCCAAATCAGCGAACGTACGCAAATGTTAGCCGGCGTATCGCATGATTTGCGCACCCCGCTGACCCGCATGAAATTAGCCACCACCATGCTGCCTGACGGCGAAGACAAAAAAGATTTCCTGTCGGATATTGATGAAATGGAAAAAATGTTAGACGGCTATTTGTCTTTTGTCAGCGGCGAAGGCGGCGAAAAATCATCTTTTGTTGATATGAACGAAATGATTCTGAGCATCATCAACAAATTCCGCAATCAAAATGCCTTGATTCGCTATTCAACCAACGACCAGGTCAGCGCCATCCAAGGCCGCGAACAAGCCTTAAAACGCGCTCTTACCAATGTCATCTCCAATGCTTTTCGTTACGGTAAAACCATTGCAGTTAAACTCGAAAGCAATGATAAAAAACTTCTGGTTACGGTTGATGATGACGGCCCCGGCATCCCCGAAGACAAACGCGAAGATGTCTTCAAAGCCTTTTATCGGCTTGAGGGTTCACGCAACAAAGAAACCGGCGGCGTCGGCCTAGGCTTGTCTATCACTAAAGATGTTATCACTTCACACGGCGGTACGATTGAACTCGGCAACAGCGAGCTTGGCGGACTGAAAGTCACCATTGCGATTCCGTTATAAAGCGATAGAGGGAAAAGATGTTTGGACACACAGACGATGACAATTTCGATGAAAATGCTACCATTACTGATAATAACAGTGACGGCGTGGACATTGATAAATTGCTCGATGATATAAAATTCGAAGATGAAAACGATGCCGCAATTTTGGCCCCGCTTTCTGATGACAATGTCCAAATAAACACTTCCGAAGATGACTTATCATTGTCTTTGCCATCCTCTTTTGATAATACTGATACCGACTTACCGACCGATGAAACTGCCGACACTCCGTCTTTTCTCAATGATTGGGAAGAGCTGCCTAAAGATGACGGTAACGGCATCTGGAAAGCCGACACTCCGTTTATGGAAGATGACGGCATGGGTGCTGACGACAATCTTGGCTTAGATGACAATAATATTGTCCTTAGTATTCCGCATGAAACTGATGATGATACCGAAACTTCAAACAATAGTCAGACACAAGATACTCAGCCGCAGGAAAGCACGGCCGAAACTGAAGAAACCACCGTTGCTGACCTTGCAACGAAATCCCAACCGCTGGAAACATCATTCAAACCTGACAATTCCGAAACCGCTGCCCTGCAAACAGTCGAAACGGCAACCGCGGATACTTCAGCCCCCACACCGCCTGAAACTCCGGCAGACGAACCGGTTATGCAGCCGATTTTGCCTAATGAACCGGCATTGTCGCCCAAAACCAGTGAAGCCGGCTATGCGGTTTGGTACAGCGGAGATCCTGAGGACAAATATTTTGAAATCAGCCGTCAGTCGGAAACCCAATTAATTGAAGGCACTCCTGAATGCAACGCCATCCACGTCAATTCCGGACTCGACAGTTACGGCTGGTTAGTAAGCTTTGGTAATAATGTCACCATGAGTTTGGCTGATGTCCGCGAATATCAGCTGCGTAACGGCACCCTGCCCTATACTGACGGCGTAATCACTTACGGTGTCAGCGAATTTACATTCCGCGACATTGAACGAATTGTCGTGTACCAAAGTGTCCGCTATTTCAGCTACGGTTTAAATTAGGATATAAAAAAACGCCGTCAACGGCGTTTTTTTGTTACTGTTTATTCACTGAGATTTTCCGATAATGTCGAACCTTCCTTGACCGTCATTGTCTTTTCTGCCGGCTCAGAAACCGCTTCGGTCGGCTGTATCGGGAAAACCTGAACTTTGCTGTTTGTTACATCTGAGTGCCGGCTTAGAACATCTTCACTGATTCCGGCTGCTGTTGCCGCCGCTGAAGATGTGCGCTTATTTTTCTTCTGTTGGCGTGTTTCTGTCGCAGCGCGCAGTTCCGGCGATAACGGATAGGCATTTTTCGGCAGACGCAGCATCATATATCCGCTGCCACCGCCATAAGCCGGCCCTGATAACCCGATAGAATAGAACCCGCCGATATAACCGTAATCAAGGTCGATATAATCAATAGCAAAAACGGTTTTAACCGTCGTCTGCCCGATAGAAGTCATCTTACAGGTATATCCGGAATCTTCTAACAAAACATGGTTTACATTCTTGGCAAATAGAATTGACTTTGACGGAGTACAATCTGGAGTTTGTCCGCCGTAAGTAAGATTGTAGTTAAGCACCAAATTAATTTTATCGGCTCTTTTACCGATAATCACATCAGTAAGCCTTACACTGTCGATATAGGCATTAGTCGGAGTAATACCGGCTTTAATCGGCAGCGTTACATAGTTTTCCAAACAAGTATGCGAAGCCGCATCGGCCTGACAGATTAAAGCTTTTTGATAATTGTTGTTATCAAACAAATGCAAAAGGCTGTTATAAACATATTCGCGCGACATTGATAACTTAGCCGGTGCGCACTGGTGCGACCGACAAACCACAACCGCCCCAGCACGGCGCAAATCAGCCGGACGCATAGATGCCGCCTCTTTGGCATAATCATATTCCGAAGACGCAAACGGGTCGGTCATAAACTCTTTTGCCGTACGATTTTGAAAGTATTCACAGCCGCTCAACAATAATGCCGCCGCCGCAAAACAGATATTTTTTACAGATGTCTTAAACAACATAGTCTGCCCTTTTAGCTAAAATTATGCCTTATATTAAGACAAAGATTGCGAAACAACAAAGTTTTTTTGCAGTTTATTCAATAGATTTTATAATAAAACTTGCCATTAGCCGCAAAAAAGCCTCTAATATGGTCGAAAGGAAGACACCATGCGGCGTTTTATCATAATCATCTGCGCCCTTATCTTAGGTTTGAACACGGCACATGCCCGTATCAAAGTCATTGATGGCGACAGCATTTTTATTAATCAGCGTGAAATCCGGCTCTCGGGAATTGATGCGCCCGAATACGATCAAAGTTGCTTTGACGCCGAAGATAAACCCTATGCCTGCGGTGCGGAGGCGCATAAAGCTCTGCAAAAAATGGTTGATAACACCCTTAAGTGCCGCAAAGTTGCCACTGACCGCTATCACCGTGAAGTATCGGTCTGTTATGCCGGCGGTCAAAATCTTAACCGCCAGATGGTTTTGCAGGGTTGGGCGGTTGCATATAATCGTTATACTCACGATTATGACCAAGATGAAGCCGAAGCCAGACGCCTCAAACGCGGGATTTGGCAGGGACGATTTATGCAACCGGAGTTTTATCGTATTCTGAAACGTCAACAAAAGCAGTCATCCGCGGCAACAAAATTAAAAAAATAGACAGATTCTTGTTGACAGCGGCGAAAACTTATGTATATTGCAAAGCAACGTTTTATGTTTAAAATGAAGAAATAAAGGTGAAAAAATGTACGCAGTAATTAAAACCGGCGGCAAGCAATATCGGGTAACATCCGGTGACGTATTGAAAATCGAAAAAATTGCCGGCGAAGAAGGTAAAGAAGTTGTATTCAACGAAGTTTTGGCTTTGGGCGATACGGTTGGAACTCCGTTAGTTAACGGCGCTAGCGTTAAAGCTACTGTTCTGAAACAGGCCCGCGATGCCAAAGTTATCGTTTTCAAAAAGAAAAGAAGACAAAACTATCGTCGCAAAAATGGTCACAGACAGTCAATCACATTGGTTAAAATTACCGATGTTTGCGGCAAATAATTGAGTTTTTAAGGAGAATTAGTTATGGCACATAAAAAATCAGGCGGTAGTTCCAATAACGGACGCGACTCCATCGGTCGCCGTTTAGGTTTGAAAAAATCCGGCGGTCAGGCAGTTATCCCTGGAAATATCATCATCCGTCAACGCGGTACTCAGTATCATCCGGGTGCTAACGTCGGAATGGGTAAAGATCACACTATCTTTGCCGTTGCCGAAGGTAAAGTTGAATTTTCTAAGCGCGCAGGTCGCACAATCGTTTCGGTTGTTGCTGACTAATCCGCAGAAAAGCAAACAAAGCGCAAGGGGATGCTCAAACATCCCCTTTACTTTTCACTAAATGCGATTACTTTCCTAATGTTTTAGCGGGAAAAAACCATGAAATTTTTAGATCAGGCCAAAATATTTATCAAATCCGGAGACGGCGGCGCCGGCTGTGTATCTTTTCGTCGTGAAAAATATATTGAGTTCGGCGGTCCTAACGGTGGCGATGGCGGCAAAGGCGGCAATGTTTACGTTGAAGCCGTTCCGAACCTCAATACCTTGATTGATTTCCGCTACACACAGCATTTCAAAGCTCAACGCGGTGAAAACGGCAAAGGTTCGCAAAAAACCGGCTCTAAAGGAGAGGATATCATCATCAAAGTTCCGGTCGGCACCGAAATTTTGGCCGAAGATCAGGAAACGCTTATTGTCGACATGGTAGAAGCCGGACAGCGTTTTTTGTTGGCCAAAGGCGGCGACGGCGGACGCGGCAACGAACAATTTAAATCTTCGACCAACCAAGCTCCGCGCTATGCCGAACCGGGCTGGCCTGGAGAAGAGAAATGGGTTTGGCTGCGGCTTAAGGTAATTGCTGATGCCGGGTTGATTGGTATGCCCAACGCCGGCAAATCAACTTTTCTGTCCGTAGTAACCAAGGCTCGCCCCAAAATTGCCGATTATCCGTTTACCACTCTGCACCCGAATTTAGGCGTTGCGTGGGTTGATGGTTATGAAATGGTTATTGCAGACATCCCGGGGCTTATTGCCGGTGCGCATGAGGGTGTCGGACTTGGCGACCGCTTCCTCAAACACGTTGAACGTTGCTCAGCCTTCATTCATCTGATTGACGCCACACAGGACGACGTTGTCGCAGCTTACACCTCAATCCGTCGCGAGCTGGAATTATACAATGACAGCCTGAAAAACAAACCTGAAGTCGTAGTTCTAAACAAATGTGATGCCCTGACCGCCGAAGATGCCTCGAAAAAGCAAGCCGCTTTGGAACAAGCTTCCGGCAAAAAAGTTTATCTGATGTCAGCCATTGCGAAACAAGGAATTTTTGATTGCCTTTTAGAAGTTAACAAGTATATTACAAGAAAGCGCAAAAACAAAAATGAAGTTGCCGCGGAAGAAGCAGCACCGGCTGAAACTAAACCGTGGTCGCCATTGGATTAGGAGTAATAAATTGGTAAAAAAGAACACCCCCGCCGCTGTTGACGAAGCTGAAAAGATTTTAAATATTATCACCCAATCATTGGATGACGGCAAAGCCGAAGACATTGTAACCATGGACTTGCAGGGTAAAACCTCTATTGCCAGCTATATGGTTGTTGCCAGTGGAACTTCACAACGCCATGTTGCCTCTCTTGCCGACCAAATTGAGATGAAGCTGAAAGCTGCCGGCTATAAATCAGTGATTGAAGGCGCTGAAAAAGCCGATTGGGTTTTGATTGATGCTTTTGATGTCATCGTCCATATTTTCAAACCGGAAGTCAGAGAATTTTATTCCATTGAAAAAATGTGGGCTGCCGTCGCCAATAAATCCACCCGCCGCCAGTAATATCATTTCCCCTGACAATCACGTTCTTTAAAACGCCATTTCGACCAAGCGTTTTTTTCCATAGTCATTCTGACCAAGCATAAAAAATGTCATGTCGAGCGAAGTCGAGACATCTCGGCTTTATTCCCCGTGCCGCGCACCAGTCGCGGCACAAATATTGTCACCCTGAGCGCAGTCGAAGGGTCTCAGCCTTATTAAAACGTGCCGCGCATCAGTCGCGGCACTATCAACGTGACCCTGAGCGTAGTCGAAGGGTCTCGGCTACTTTTTTGTACCAAGTCGCAACAATATCAATGTCGGGACTTACGCCCGACAGCACATTAAGGCCGAGATTTCTCCATTCCGCTACGCTCCAGTCGAAATGACATTTTAAAAACGACTGCGCTCAGGGTGACATTTTTTTACATAACATTCTTTAAAACATCCCCTCGCCTTTTTTGTTGCGTTTTGTATAAAACAGTGTATAATTACAGAAAAATAGACAAAAGGAGGCATCCATGGATGATTTAGCAGCCCTAAACCCTAATTCGCAAAATCCAAACATTCGCAAAAAGTGGGTAGCCCTTTTGGCGAGTGAAGCGGTTAAAATCTCCAACCAGCAAAAACGCGATATCGATTACCAAAGCCAAGGAAGCAATTTACGAAATTTTCTTGATACTAACGGGCTGCCAAAGATTGAATACGGTATGTATATCTCCATGGAAGAGGCTATCCGTAACAGTGTTAAAGACTATATCAATACCGCCCAAGATGTTAAAACCGGCTCCGGTTCGGTTTTATGGAATTTCTTACAATTCGAAATGCCCAATCTCCCCCAAACCGACGCTTCACGGTTTCGTATTGAGGCTCATATTCGCCGCAATATGATTGATATCTTGACCGGTTTTAATCTTGATTTAATGCCTAAAGATAAAATCAACGCCCTCGACTATCTAAACTACAAATACGCTACCGATGATTATCGCCGCCTATATGCTCAACTTGGCAACTATGATATCAAACCTGATGATGAAAATTTTGAATATGTAAAAAACAGCACCGTCAAAGTCTTAGGCAATCTGTTAAAGGAAAGCCAAAAAAGCAATGGTAAAGCCAAAATAATTTCCGCTCAGGATTTTTTGCGCACCATATCGCGTAATGGCGAAGTCCTTAAAGATATGACCGCCACCGACAAAGACGGCGAACAATTCACCCTTAATCACGAGGCGCGTAAAAAGCTGTTGTCGCAGATTAAACGAGCTGGAATTGCTTTTTCGGAAGAAGAGCTGTCATTCTTTGCCAGCAAGGACTTTAGTAATATCGACACATATATAAAAGCCGTTATGAATAAGTCTGATACGGCTAAAAAAGTTAGTGAAAAAATCAAATATATTTCCGAACCTTACGAGGCGATTAACGCACAGTTATGGCAGCAAAAAAAGGTTGATAAAAATCAGGTAAAACTCTATGCTCAATATCTGAGCACCTATGTGATGTGGAACTATCAAAATGAAAATGTTTCACCTGATTTGCTTGCCCAAATGCTCTATCGTGAGGCCGAAACCACCAATCAGCGCACTAAAGCCGAGTCATTGTTTCCGGAATATCTGGTCTCAGAAGAGCTCCCCGTTATTGATAAGAAATTAGTGCTGGACGTAGCCAAAATTTATAGCGAATCTTTTACCGACACGGCCGACGAAGTGCAGGAATTCAACCCCTATTTTGCAAAAAAAATAGCTCGAATGTTTGGGAACTTTACGGTTAAAGGTTCATATACCAAACCTGAGGTTCAGGAACTTTGCGACGTGTTGCGCAAAGACGGCGATCCGATAACCCTGCGGATGAGTCAACAAGTTATGCAAATCTTCACTTCATCCTTAGCCGATGGTCATGGCGGCCGCGGCGGTGACGGCCGCTAGAGTTTATCCCGCAAATATTTTGCCGTGTAACTTATCGGCGATTGCGCCACTTCTTCCGGCGTACCTTCAGCAATGATTTTGCCGCCGCCATCACCGCCTTCCGGTCCTAAATCGACAATCCAATCCGCAGTTTTTATAACATCAAGATTATGCTCAATCACAATCATACTGTTGCCCTGATCGACAAGCGCGTGCAAAACTTTCAGCAAGCGATTTATGTCCTCAAAGTGCAGACCGGTGGTCGGTTCATCCAAGATATATAATGTGCGGCCGGTTGCACGTTTTGACAACTCTTTGGAAAGCTTGATACGTTGAGCCTCACCGCCTGACAAAGTCGTGGCCGACTGCCCCAAATGCACATACCCCAGACCGACTTTGCGCAACAATTCCAAACGATTGCGAATGGCAGGAATCGCCTCAAAAAAGTCATAAGCCTCATCAACCGTCATATCCAAGACATCGGCAATTGATTTGTTCTTATACTTTATCTCCAAAGTTTCACGGTTGAAACGCTGCCCTTTACAAACATCGCAAGCAACATAAACATCAGGCAAAAAGTGCATTTCGATTTTGGTAACGCCGTCACCTTTACAGGCTTCACAGCGTCCGCCGGCAACATTAAACGAAAAACGTCCGGCATTGTAGCCGCGGGCTTTGGCCTCCGGCAAACCGGCAAACCAATCCCGAATATATGTAAAAAGTCCGGTATATGTTGCGGGATTAGAGCGCGGAGTGCGTCCGATTGGCGATTGATCAATATTGATGATTTTATCAATATTTTCAGCTCCGATGAGCTTATCATATACTCCGGCCTGACCACGAGAACCGTTTATTTCGCGATTTAAGGCTTTGCAAAGCGTTTCCAAAATCAGTGATGATTTGCCGCCACCGGATACACCGGTAACGCAAGTCATTACCCCCAAAGGAATTTTTAAGTCGACGTTTTTGAGGTTGTTGGTGCGAGCGCCTTTTAAGCCGATAAATTTGCCGTTGCCTTTACGCCGTTTTTCCGGCACGGCAATACGGCGTTCTCCGTTCAAATATTGCGCTGTCAAACTGCGGGTTTTCAAGACATCTTTAACCGCACCGCTGGCCACAACCTCACCACCGTTTTGTCCGGCTTCCGGCCCCATGTCGATTAAGTAGTCAGCCGAACGAATGGCATCTTCATCATGCTCCACCACAATAACGGTATTGCCGATATCACGCAGACGGGTTAAAGTTTCAAGCAGCCGATCATTGTCGCGTTGGTGCAGCCCGATAGACGGTTCGTCCAAAACATATAACACACCGGTTAAACCCGAACCGATTTGGCTGGCCAGACGAATACGCTGCGCTTCACCGCCCGAAAGCGTACCGGACATTCGCGTTAATGATAAATAGTCAAGTCCGACATTGTTTAAGAAGCTCAAACGTTCAATGATTTCTTTGAGAATTTTGGCCGCGATTTCCTGCTTCTTAGGTGAAAGATTCGGCCCAATACCGCGAAACCACTCCAACGCCTTTTTTACCGACAAAGCCGAAATATCCATAATATCCTGTCCGCCGATTTTAACTGCCAGTGCTTCGGGTTTAAGGCGCTTGCCATGACAATATTCGCACGGTGCGGCTGACTGATACTTCGCAAATTCTTCACGCACCCAAGCCGAATCAGTTTCCAGAAAACGTCGTTCCATATTGGCGACAACCCCTTCAAACGGTTTGTCCGATACAAAACTTGAATAATAAATCGGAATCGAAATATTACCTGAGCCGTATAAGATAATATTACGAGCGCGTTCCGGCAAATCTTCCCACGGAGTTTTAGGCGAAATCTGCAAAAAATCACACAGAGATTCAATCGCCTGATTATGAAAAGCGGTTTTGCCCAAACTCCAAGGAGCAATAGCGCCTTGAGCAAGCGACAAGTGCGGATTGGGAACAATTAAGTCCGGATCCATGTAAAGACGCGCCCCGATACCGTCACAGTGCGGACAAGCCCCATACGGATTGTTAAACGAGAACAGACGCGGTTCAATTTCCTCAATCGTAAAACCCGAAACCGGACAAGCAAATTTGGAAGAAAAAGTGGTGCGTTTAGCCGTGGTAACTTCTTCCGTAAAAGCCAAACCGTCACCAAGCTTAATTGCTGTTTCAAATGACTGCGCCAAACGTTCGGCAATTTCGGGTTTGACAATAATGCGGTCAACCACAACTTCAATATCGTGCTTTTGATTTTTATTAAGCACCGGAACTTCTTCAATATCATAAATTTCGCCATCAATTTTGAGGCGCTGATAACCTTGTTTTTGCAGATGTCCGATTTCTTTTTTGAACTCGCCTTTTTTGCCGCGGGCAAGCGGAGCTAAGAGCAAAAGCTTAGTTCCCTGCGGAAATTCCAAAACCTTATCAACCATTTGCGAAATGGTTTGCGATTCTATCGGCAGACCGGTAACCGGCGAATAAGGAACGCCTACTCTGGCCCACAGCAAACGCATATAGTCATATATTTCGGTAACCGTTCCAACCGTGGAACGAGGGTTATGCGAAGTGGTTTTTTGTTCGATCGAAATCGCCGGTGACAAGCCTTCAATCGAATCTACTTCCGGTTTTTTCATTAAGTCTAGAAATTGGCGGGCATATGATGACAGGCTTTCGACATAACGACGCTGCCCTTCGGCATAAATAGTGTCAAAGGCCAACGATGACTTGCCCGAACCGGATAAACCGGTAATCACGGTCAGCTTGTTCTTCGGAATGCTGACATCAACATTTTTAAGGTTGTGTTCACGCGCGCCTTTAATCTCAATCTTATCATTGCTCATCATCTTTTCTCCTGTCTGGCAAATATAGCCAAACGGCTTTAAATATCAATAGTAAAAATTAGCCTGCTATAAAGGTTTAATAACTGATTTTTTAAATGTCAACAAAGAACAATAGGTGAACAAAATAAAAAAAACCGCAGTGTGTCTCTCGACATGACTGCGGTAAAACGAATTTCACTAAATGGCAAAAAGAAATTAAATCACAGCTAAATTTAAGGATTATTTCATTGCGAGTTGAGCGTCGCCGAATTCTGCATAAATCGTATTTTCATCGATTTTGACGATGTAGTAACGGTTTTTGGCATCTTCAACCAGCTCAACCATACAGTCATTGTACGGTATAACCGAACCCTCCTGCACCGGAACAGCCAATAAGCTGCTTCCGTTAAATTCGTATTTTTTACCATCGGAAGCGACAACGTATGATGTTTTTTGATCACGGTTAAGCGTCCAAAGGCCGGAATTATCTGCAGTAATCTTCATATTTGCCTCCAAGGTGATGTATGATGCTCCTTGGGGACGATATGCCGGTGTCCAAACAAACACACCAAGAGGTGTTGTTATCATCCAGTCAGTGGAAGTGCAGTATTCAAAACCATTCCATCCGATGAATATTACCAACTTAGCTTCACATTCATCAGGACTGAATCCTTTAAGATTGCAAAAGCAACGCAACACTTGTTCTGCATTATTGTAACCGGGGTTGTAATATTTTTCTTTTCTTTCCATATTTTTTATTTTGATAGTTTAATAATAATTCTAAAACTGGTTTATTTTGTCAAAAATCGATTATTTTGTCAATAGAAAAATTAAAAAATGCTTGAAATAAATAAAAATATGTTTAACATATTGAGCCGACAAATAAGAGTATGACGTTGTATTTATGTTAAATTTTGCAAAAATATTTTTGAGCGCATCAATTTTGATTTATGCTGCAACCGCACGGGCTGATGTTAATGTGGCGGTTATTGCTCCGCGAGTCGGCGAGCTTAAAACCTTTGGCGACGAAGTTGTTAATGGAGTTAAAATCGCGGTTGATGACATCAACTCGCAAGGCGGAATTCAGGGCGAGAGAATTAATCTGGTGATTGTTGATGATCGGTGCGATGACAAATTTGCCGTTTCAACCGCTCAAATGATGGCGGTTAACAACACTGCCGATAAAATGAATCTCGTTATCGGACCTTATTGCCAAAATGAGTTTTTTCGGGTGTCGGATATCTATGCGCAAGCCGGAATATTACAGATTATTCCGACCGGTATCAGCGCAGATGAAACCAAGCATAATCATAGCGGATTAGTTAAAATGGTTGGCTCGACCGACCGACAGGGACGAGATTTTTACAACTATTACCGGCTTAATTTTGATGACGAACGGGTGGCACTGGTCTATGATTCGGCTCAACGTAATGCCGTGGAAATTGCCGCTGCGGTACAAAAAGAATTTTTTGCGGACAATGAACAAGCCGAATTACAAAGCTATGATCTTCAGCTCTATAAAAGTGACATTACCCGACTGGCGCGCAAAATCGACGGAAGAGGGGCTAAAGTGGTTTATATTTTGGGCGAAGCAGAGGAAATAGCTCGTCTGGCGCGCGACCTTAAAGACGAAAACAGTAATATTGTGCTTTTTACGGATCGTTATCAGGCACAAAACGATTATCAGGAAATGTTGGGTGATTTAGCTGAAGGCTCATATCAAATTGCTTTGCCTAGCTTGAAAAACAGTCCTAATTTTACCGAAACATTGGTACGATTACGGCTGCAGGGAGCAGAACCCGAAGGCTTAGGTGTTTACGGCTATTCGGCCATAAAATTATGGCAGGATATGGTTGAAAAAGCAGATTCATTTAAATATCAGGATGTAGTGCAGATTTTGAACAAAACCCGTTTTGTCACGGCCTGGGGCGAAACAATGTTCACAAACGGAAATCCTGACAATATCGTCAATTACGGAATTTATAAAATTCAGGGCGGTGAATATACACAGGTCTATTGATAAAATATTCCATTCTGGTTTTATTTATGTATAGTGAAAGAAGTTTTTAAAAATATTTATAAGGTAAAGAGTAATGGCAGGAAGTATTAATAAAGTCATTTTAGTCGGTAATCTCGGTGCTGATCCGAAAGTCAGCAATACCCAAAATGGCACCAAAATTGTAAACCTTAATGTCGCAACATCCGATACATGGCGCGACAAAGCTACCGGTGAACGCAAAGATCGTACCGAGTGGCATCGCGTTGTCATCTTTAACCCGCAATTAGCTGATGTGGCTGAAAAATATCTGCGCAAGGGTTCAAAGGTTTATCTTGAAGGACAATTGCAAACTCGTCGTTGGGAAGATAATAACGGCGGCGAACGTTACACTACGGAAGTTGTATTGCAAAACTTCAGCGGCAATTTGGTTTTGCTTGATGCCAAAGGTGACGGAGTTCCTGCCGGCGGCAACGATGTCTTTTCTCCGGCAGCTTCGAGCAGCGGTTGGGATTCAGCTCCGGCCGGCAGCAGTGCTGATTTGGATGATGATATCCCATTCTAACAACAAGATTAGATAAGAGATTCCTAACCACAAACAAGGCCTTCCCATAAGGGAAGGCCTTATGACGTTAAGAACGATGATTAT
>ERZ1034878.2-NODE-2-length-138439-cov-468.542151_pt1 | contig 138439 bp, 159 predicted proteins | sample MGYA00520593_ERZ1034878 | MGnify/ENA primary metagenome ERZ1034878 (study PRJEB33766, sample SAMN09781724) | gut metagenome | biome: gut microbiome | host: Homo sapiens | place: Madagascar | study: EMG produced TPA metagenomics assembly of the PRJNA485056 data...
GCAGTGCTAGAAGCAGCAACAGCATTCATTGCAGTGCTAGAAGCAGCAACAGCATCAAATGTTTTATATGTTTCTTTGCTTAATCCTGTTTCATCCAAAACTATTTGAAGGTTGATAGCAGCAATTCTGTTTTCAAATACTTCGGCGGCAAAAGTATTAACGTTAATCAACCTAAGCGTTTTATTGTTTTTAATTAATATATTTGCGGCACTCTCGTCAGAATTTAATGATGAAAGTGTTGGGTGAGTTTTATAATCAATATCTGCAATCAAACACAATAGCTCCGCCATTGTTGCATCGCTAATATCTTTGTAGGTAGATAACGCCGATGGGTTATTGAATATCATATCTGACGCAATCTGTTCATTGAATGCAATCGCAGATATATGAGCAGATGCGGCTATTTTATTCATAATTGAGCTATTAGTAACAACATATGACATTCCTAGTTCGCTCTTGGCAAGTACAGTAAACAATTTTTCACTTCCTAGCACACCATCAGAAAAAGAGGTATATGATAAAATTTTATTCGCAAACTCTTTCTTAGACAAAAGAACAGCCAGGGTAGAAGGGTTGTCTCGCAGTGTGTTGCAGCACGCACTATAATTCGAACTCTCTCCGAGCAGTCCCGCCAAATAACTGCTTAGAATTATCGGTCTAAGCGCCTTTGGGTTGTCAGCAAACTTATTGTAATAGCCTGAGCTACCAAGCAGATAATCATAATTATATTCGCTAGAAAAACCGAGCATACGCGAAGCTATGTAGCTTAATTGACTTGCGTAATTATTATTACTAAAATCTACATTTCGCTCTGGATCTCCAAGTATAGCCTCCCATGCGTAGTCGCTGTCGAACAAGACTGTTTGTTTATCATAGTATCCACTATATTTTATGCAATAATTCATTATGGCTCCAGAGAAGACAACACATCTTGCTCCGTTCTTAGTGGACAGCACTTTTCTCAACGAATCGCTATCATTAAGTAAGTCAATCCCACTTCTGTACGATTTAGGATAAATCCCTCCTATTCTACATGCGGCGAGAACGTATGACTCAATATAAATATTTCCTTGTCCACTTACACTGGCAGTATTATTACCGAGTGAATACGAATTTCTCATTGTTGAATTTAGCATTGCAGAATAAGATTCATCATGTTCAAACAACTTTTGTACAAGGGTAACGTTTGAATCTAGATATTTTTCGACATCTCCATTGCTAAAATCGAAGAACCATTTTGACATATTGGCATCTGACAAAACTGAATCAAACACAGTTCCATTGTCCATAATCGCATATGCCGTAGTTGATGTCTTGAGATTTGAATTTTTGTTGAACTCAACTATTTTCTTAAGATAGTTAGGATTCGCAACAGCTTCATCCATAAACTCTTTATTGCTTGCAGCGTAGCCACTATACTGATCTAAAATTTTGTCAAAATTTTTTTCATCCTGAATAATTCTTTTCGAAAACACCCGTGATGAAAAAAGTTTGCTATAAACGGCTGGTAGAATTCGCCAAAGTGCAAATTCATTTTCAACGATAATATCCGATGCCACATTTGAATCGGCAAATAATTTAACAGTATCACTAGAACCCCTCAATGAATCAATTAATGAAACATCGGCAACCAACGCATTCATGAATTCTTTGTTTGATGCGAGAGCGGTACAGAGGGTGGCGCTCGAAAAGATCTTTTTAGATGCAGCTAATCCAGTACACCATTTAATAAATATTGGTGACTTTACAAGCTCTGATACGGCTGCTTTTGATTTTATAAGGTTACTAAAATCATAATTAAGTAGAACATCAAGCGTAGCGGTACTTATAGAAACAGCTCTGACCGCTTCTGTTGAATTAGCAATGTTTTTGCACGTCACATCTGTATTGTCAGTAGCAGACCAAGATTCACTAGTAAATATGCCAAGAAGATAAAGAACCGATAGCAACTTTGCTTCATTAAAATTATCTGCCGATTCAAGAGCGCAGTTAAACGTATACATAGCACGCCACGCAACGTCACTCTTCGTAATTGCAATTATTGAGTCAGCAGATGAAAATAATTCATTAAGACTTGTCACAGTTCTTCGGTCGATTCCAGATTCCGAACACATAATATCAAGTACAACCTCTTCGCTAGCAGCTTTAAATTCGTCAAGATTTTCGACTGCTGCCATAGCAGCCTCATTTTCCATTATGATTTCAAGCGCAGTGGAATTAGCCATAATTTTTTCCATCGCAACGTCACTTTTGGAAATAACTGACATTACCGTTGGAGACGATGTAATAATTTCCATCGCAAAATCAGATTCTACGATTACGCTCATAGCGTCAGAAGAAGACACCATTTCTTGAAAAGTTGATATTCCATCAAGTTTCCCAGACACAATAATATTGAGAACTTCAATGTATGTTTTTTCATCAAACAATGAAAGTTCATTCATTTTCTTTAAACTTTTTCGTTTATTACCACGTAAAAACTGTGTTGCATATACATATGACTGTAAATCATCAGATATTTCCACTTATTCCCCTCCATATTCAATAGCAAGCCAACGGATATCGATAGCATCAGCAACACCCGCAGAACTTGTAGAACCAGCGGCAGTCATAACAGAAAAGGAGGTTGTGCTGCTTAAGGAAGATGTTGATGTGGCAACAATATCAGTATCGTAGCTACGAGATGTTCTTCCAGAATAAAGTGTTTTACTATTGCCGCTGCTTGTTACTTGCGTTGTTACTTTATATAGGAAGCGATCGACAGCAATATTCTTTACATCGCAACCATAATTATCTGTTTGCACAAAAACCAGTGGAGGCGTATCAAATGGCTCTGGAAACGTAAAAGTGTTCCAGCCTTCACCAGCATTCTTAAATGTACCAGATTGTATATTCAAATCTTCTAAGTCATAAACTTGCGGTATCAAAGCATATGACAGAAGATTGTTTGATTTAGGTATAATAGCATTTGTTAAAATAGTTTCTGACACAGAATACACCTCCGTTTCATTTGTTTTAAACTTAATATCTTACAACACTTGATGTTCAAGAGAAAACGGCATAGTATCATCATCGATAAGCTCTGTTGTTTGAGCTGGATCTGGTGTAAAAACTATCATTACATTTCTAAATATAGATGAAGTCCAATTTGATAAAGAACTAAGCTCTATAACATCTCTATTTCCGTTATCAAAAAATGCTTTAACACCGTTTTCAACTTCTATTCTATCACCAGAATAAGTGCCTTCTAAATTAGTCTCGCCGTTAATAATAGAGGGCTTACCATTATATCCGATACAAAATGGTGTTTTGGTTCCTGAAGTGCTACCAACTTTTATACCAGTAATAACCAGCATACTATCACACGAAAATCCTCTTAATGTAATGCTATACGGTGTATCAAGAGGCATAACATGCCACTTACCTGATTGTATATTTTCCTGTGATTTATTTGTTTGCTTTGCCGCGATAGTTTTATAAAAGCTATTCCACTCAACAGAACCGCCAGCCAATCTGTCTACATAAGCCTTAGTAGCCGCATCTTGTGCATTAACTGGGTCTGACACGTTAATAATCCTGCGAGTAAAATCAGTGATTGCAGTTGAATAACTTTGAGTAGTCCAAAATGGAGCTTCTTTATTTGTAGTGGACGAATACCACGTATCACTAGATGGTCTTCCAGACGAACCAACTGAAATAACATTTGTATCAGTAGGCGATACATAAGAGCCATATCCAAGCGCAACAGAACCATTGGCAGTTGATAAATCTCCAGTTAACGAATTAAGATTGAATGTGTCACCAGTATCTACACGGGCATATGTTCCAATTGCAATACTATTTCTTGGCATTGCATTTGCTTGACAACCAATTGAAACACCGCTTTGTCCAGCATTTGTTGCATATCCAATAGATGTTGAATATGTATTATAGTTACTACAAGCGGAACCAAGTGCAAGTGAGAAATTTTGTCTGCTTGTAGCAACATTTCCTATTGCTATCGATTGTTTCTCACCAGTTGCTTTTGCCATATTTCCAATTGCAATATTTCTTATACCAGTTGCTTCAGTTATCTTGCCAATTGAAACAGAGTAATCTCCAGGAGCTTTAGGACTAGAACCAATTGCAACGCTTGATTCACCAGCAGCTTTTGCATAATTGCCTAAAGCCGTGCTAAATTTCCCAGACGATTCAGCAGAATCACCAATGGCATTAGAGAATTGACCAGTTGATGTTGTAACTGGTTCTCCGTCGTTGCAGACCAAAGGAGAAAGATTATTAACTTTATGAGGTATTTCAACTTCCGTTGTAATTATTTCGCTCACTATATTTTCCTCCTTTACAATACATATTGTTATATACTTTAAAATTCATATTTTATAATTTATAATGCTTGCAAATATATGCATTGTACAATAGTAATAAAATTCACGTATTTGCAAGCATAATTTGCAAACAAAATAATAGAGGGGCAAATTAATGCCCCTCATAATTAACTAATTAACTAGGCTTGTGGAGTTGCGAAAAGAGCGTTAATCTCTGCTTCGGTAATTGCCACAAAACCATCTCCGACCTTTGACTTTAGAGAAGTGATATCGGCAGCGTTCTTCTCAATATTAGACTTGTTGGTCGCAACCTGACCATTCTCTAGAGTAGTAACGGCAGCAGCAGCATCGGTGCCAGCCTTCTTAGCAGCAGCGATTGATGCGGTAACAGAACCATCAGCGCCAATAGCAGTCTGGAGATCATCGATGTCTTTTTCAGCAGCAGTCATACGAGTCTTCAAGTCAGAAACGCCAGTCTTATTTGCTTCGGCAACAGCGCTAACCTTACCAACTTCAGTATCAGTGTAAGTTTTAGCTGCGGCAACAGCATCAGTCTTAGCTTTATTGGCCTTAGTTGTTGCGTCATTAGCAGCGGCTTCAATTGCTTCTTGCTTTGCGGTAGCAATCTGAGTAGCTACAGAACCAGTGCCATCACCAAACTTACCTTCGATTGCCTTTACACGAGTGTCAAGACCAGACTCAATACCTTCTGCACGAGTCTCTTCGGCGCTAACTAGCTTTTGAATATAGGCAACGATAGTAGATGCGTCTGCACCTTCGGGAATATCACCGACCTTAGTTTTAAGAGCTTCAATAGCCTGATTCATCGCTGCGGCATCTTTTGGATGCTGTTGAATCCAAGCAGCAATTTCCTGAAGGGTATCAAGCTTCTCATCTGCACCATCGGCAATAAGTTGCTTAGCAAGCTCTTCGTTTGCGATAGTACGAGCAGACTTACCAGTATCAGTACTTACAAGAGTAGCAACCTTATCTTCGACAGCATCAACATCGGTCTGAAGAGTATCAATTTCACCCTCAGCAGTTGTAATCTTGCCTTCGGCAGTGGTTACACGATTAGTAAGATCCTTTAGAGAAGCATCTGTTGCGATACCAGAAGTCTTAGCGTCAACATACGCAACGACAGTCTGAGCAGCAGTGCCTTCTGGAAGAGTGCCAACAAGAGCTTCTAGCGCATCAACATCGGTTTGAGCGTCATCGCCAGCCTTCTTAGCGGCATCAATCTTAGTCTCAAGAGCAGTCTTTGCATCGGCAACAGCCTTAGCAACAGAACCTTCGGCATCAGCAGCACCATTTAGCTTTGCAATGGCTTCGGTGTTGGTCTTCACCTGACCATTGGCAAGCTCTTCCATCTTGGTTTGTGCGGTGCCTGCTGCATCATAATTTTTAGCAAGTCCATCTGCATAATCCTTAGCAGACTGAAGAGCAGCGGCATCCTTTTGATCAATATGAGCCTTTAGCTTGGTATCATAAGTAGTAAGTTGAGTAAGGTCAAGATATTTTTTTTCAGCCATGAAATCCTCCTAAAGTATTTTATTTATATAACAAGACATTAATTTATTATTCAAAAAGAGAATTAATGTCTTCATCAGTAATAGTTCCAATTACTGTTTCACTTTTGTTTGCCACTACCAAATAATCATCGTTATTTTCATCCCAAACAGAGATTTCTTTACTTGCTTTATTGACATACAGCTTTTTAGGAACGCCTAATTCTGGCATCTCCGTTCCAATAAATACAACTTCTTCTGGAGATGAGCTTACCGCAACCCAACCATCACGATAAGTCCATAAAACCGCTGTTTCAATAACAAAGTAAAATTGTCCAGACACAGGGGAGGCAAGGGTTCTACGCTCTTGCTCCGATTCAAGTTCTTCTATCTGATTATAGAAAACTCGTTTACCATTAAAGTCGAATGCGATTCGATGCAAGTCTTGAACAAAAATAAGTTGTCCATCTTTAATTGAGATATCTGCTAAACGATCTCCTGTAGTGGCGCAAACAGATAATGTTTTTCTGGCAGTTGTTTCAGCCATTTAGCACCTCCACGTTCACGTCTTAAACTTCAATAATCTCAACTGGTGAACTAGCCACCTGATTGGCATATTCTTTTGCCGCTTCTAATGTACTCTCTTTGATTTTAGGCAGTATGGCTTGCGTAATTGTTTTAATCGCTTCGTCAATGGTTTGTCCAGATTTAATCACGTCTCCGTCAGAGGATTCGATATCGCTTTGAATCCTTGGCGTATTAAAAACAATGTTCTTAGATTTATCAACCCATGCAATTTCTCCATCATCTAGGTACAAGATATCGTATTCATCAATTAAACCAGAACTCATTGCGTCTTCAATTTTCTCTTTGTTGCCGAATGCATTCTTTGACAACATCGCCATAAAACCAAACCTCCTTTCACTATTCGCAACATATATAAAGCACATACTTTATTTATCTAGTATGTATGCTTTCTCATCTTCGGTAATCTTTTTATTTTTAAATAATTCGACCACCTTGTTTTCGTCAATCATTTTACCGACGTACAAACGTTTTAAAGACTCTACAAATTGATTCATATTAAATCACTCCCGTATTGATAAGAAGCAAAGTATATTCATCTATAATTTCTTGTGCCGTCTTACCATTTAAAGCCTTTAATTGTCTATATTCGTATTCATCAATTTCTTCTGTGCGAACAGTATCATATCCAGATACAGGAAGATTATATAACGATTCTTCATGCCAAATGTCATTTCCGTCAGAAGAGAAAATTGCTTGTGCTTCTTCTTCATCGCAAAACATCATGCGATTGTGTTTCTTTTGATATTTTAAGAATACGAGTCTATCAAGCACGTCGATAACCTTATCGTCTTTTATGACTTTATAAAACATGCTTTCACCTCATTAAAGAGAAAGGAGGATGCTGCATATTATAGCAACATCCTCCCAAATATAATTAGAACGAAATTTCAATCAACACGCCATACTTTGATGTAGCGCCATTAAACCCATCTAAACCGCCCTGTACATTAACCCTATAAACATATGTGCTTGAATTTGAAGGATTAATATTAACAGAACGCAACCAATACGTTCCACTTGTACCATCGGTATATGTACGCTTTCTTGCGTCATTAGATATCATATAAGATATCGTAGAACCCTCACTGGTATATGGCTCCTTGTTTGTTTCTTGATTAACACCGTCTACTTCAAAAGCAGATGGAATAGACACATAACATTGTGAAGCGCTTGTTTCAGTAGATCCGCGTCGTATTGATGAATTAATGGTTACTTGTTTTACAAGTAACTTGATGTTAATTGGCATTGAATTATAGAATCTTGAATTCAAAAGCTTGTTCAAATTAGATTCAGTCCATCCACCACTTCCGTCACCAATTTTGTTAAACGACATATTCCTATCAAGTAAATGAGTTGCTAGCAAACCAAACAAGCATCGCTTAGAAGGTTCGTTGCTCAAGTAATATCTCTTAAAGCCACATACCTCAAGTGTAATATTTTCATGAGTCCAGCCAGCCAGCTTTTTGCAAGCTTCATCACCAAGGTCTTTATACCAAACCTTGCTCCAATAGATATTACCCAAGGCATAATTTTCATATGCGCCATCGTCAGCTTTTGAGCATCCAAATACAAGTGTGCTATCAATAATGGTTGACTTATTTCTTGTAAGTTCTACCATAACTGGTTCATCGCCATCAAAGTTAGAGAAGTAAACCTTAATATTATTCTCGTCTTTATTATATCTAAATACAACCATATCGCGATTGTTTTCGGCACCAGCGTCAGTAGAAGAAGTACCCCAGTTTACTTTGATTCCACTACTATTCCATAGTTTGAAACCGTTTGATCCATTTGATTGGAAACACTGAGCGAGAACGCTGTTTGTTGCGTTGCCCTCTAAGAATTTGTAATCAATGGCTAAAACAAAATCTTTATCGGCATCAAACAACTTAATGCCAGTATCTACGTAATTATTTCCAGTAAACTCTGTTTTATTAGAAATAATAACTTTTGATTCAATGTCATCATAATCAACATCATAACCCATATCAAATGAATATGTATCACCATCTTGAATATCTGTGCCTTCTATTGTTGTATATTTAGTACCTAAATCGTCTGTCTTATCAACGATTTTCAGAACATTTTTCTCAACCAACTTTGTCAGACCATATATTTCAACTGGTGTTAAATCGCTAAGCTGCTTTCCTTCAAAACATCCACTCTTATATTCAAATGAATCGAAAATGGCATTTACTGTCTTATCACCATCAATAAATCCGCTCTTATCCCATCTATTGAATAGATAGTATTTATAACCAGGTTCTTCTCCTGTATAAGTTGGTGTATCTCCAGTATAAAGAACATTATCCCCATACAATCCAGTTGAAGTTTGAAGTATTGTTCCTTTAGACACGTATTTAATAGTATACCGTCTCGTTGATTCGTTATACGTTGCTTTAATGATTCTCTCAGAGAAAATAGATGTAAACGTAGAATCCCAACCAGCAAATGTATAATCGGTGCTTACCGAACTTTCTTTTGTTGGAGTGGGGATAGGATTATCAGACCTAGTTATTGGGTCTACAGCATTTCCACCCTTGTCAACATATTGAATATCCAGAATAGAGTCATCATAATTCACAAACTTAACTGGATACTGCTCAATCATTGTGTCAAACGTAATTTCAAGATCGTTCCATGCCTCTTGATAATTGTTCAATTGCTGCTGTCTGATAACTGGAACATGAACCTTACCAGCCAAAACTGATTGATTAATGTTATATCCATCTTTATCAATACCAGCCATCTTATAGATTTTCTCAATAAGAGAAACATCTTTAAGATTCCAATCGATACCAATGATTCTTGCTCTATTAATATTGTTGGCTTTTTCTAACAAATCTTCAACATCGATAGTATTGCAGTTTTCAATAACAACAGTATTAATTGCGTCATAACCAGCAATAGATAAATCAGTAAGATACATTAGGTTTTTCATATTAATAGAAGTAAGTGTATCAGGTAATTGTGCCAATCTGATATTGCCACCATTTGCAAATAAAATGCCTCTTAATCCAGAACCAGTAGCATATAGTTCTTCAAGATTCATACATCCTGAGAAATCAAGTGTACTTACTAGATTTGGAGTGTTTCTAATATCAAGTTTCTCAAGAAGATTATTTGCACCAATTGCAAGGTTTGTTAAGAATGTGTTTGAATATCCTTCGGTCGTGTTGCCGATAATCAATTCTTTTAGTTTTTCAGCCTTAGAGAAGTCGTTATCGTGAATGTAACATGTAGACACATCTCCAACAGACTGAATTCTAGACGCACCATAAATAAGCACAGAGGTATCGTCCATCGTACTATATGGACATTCGATATTATATTGCTTGCCAGCCTTAGCTCTCACCTGAGTGGGAGATGAATTTCCGAACATAACAGATAAATACATATCTGAATATGGGGTTAAATGAAGCGTATAATCTGGTTTAACGACAGCATCTTTCGGCGTATTGCATCTGAACATAATTTGATTAGATGTTGCAGTTGCACCATAGAATTTCGTTGCCATGTATATTTCTTGGTCGCGCTCAAACTGTCTACGCTGATACTTCTTCTTACCATTCATCATCTGTTCAAGGAATCTAGTATTCCCATCTTTGTAAGGACGTTCATACTTTCGCACATAGTCAATTCTCCAAAGTTCTTCGCACCATTCATTTTGTTTCTCATCAAATTCATTGATAAGAGATGTTGCGCTCCAGCAATTCTTACTTTCGCAACTTACATATAGCTTCTGTAAATCAGAACCCATAAGATCGCGCACACGACAGAAGAACACAGATTCGGCAGCGTTAAAAATATAACCAGAAGAAGAATCGCCATCTGTACGATAATCAGTATCTTCCTTGCCATAAGTCATGGTAAGCTCACCGCTGTTGTTGATGCCCAAAGCACTCATTCTGTTACTATATAGGTTGGACATCCTATATTATGACTTGCATCTCTGCAAGCGGGGTAGGTTCTTCTTTAAACGGTCTGGATACCGTTGACCCACCCTCTGTACTTTTATTTTAGATTATATGTACAGATCAGACTGTTACATACTACGCAGATTGTTCTACGCAGCCCTTTTCGTTCAGTCGTTGAAGGTGATTACTTATAATTGTTTCGATATTTTTCTTTTCCCAATAAGGAATTCGTAATAAATTAATGTTATTATCAACACAGTATTGACTTTTAATTTTATCATGTTCTTGTGTCTTTTTTAGAATAGATTGATTTGCTTCGATATCATCTCCATGATACCCAGGAGCAATATAATGTTGTTCTCCATCATATTCTATAAAAAGATTATAGTCTGGTAAATAAAAATCATATTTATATCTTGTTCCGTCTATGACAATAGGATATTCTGGAATATGTGCTATTCTTTTACTTGTAAGCCATTTGTCTATATACATATTCCAATATGATACCAGACACCCACACGAATGCGTACTTCCGCCAGTTAAACAAATTGATGATGTGACAATCTCATTTCCACAATCACACTTACATCTATACATTCTTCTATTGAACTTGTTACTGTCTTCTAATAATTCAACAACAGTTAGCTTTCCGAATTTTTGACCAACAAGATTTTTTGTGCGTGTTTCACGAAGCATTGCTTTTCTTCCGCATCCACAATCTTTTGAATATCCATAAAGAATATTCAACACTCTTACATCTTTAACCGTTCCACATTCGCATTCACAAGTAGCATATGCTTGCTTGCCTTTTTTTATAATATTATGAATAGTCCATTTATTTATTTTCTGTCCTATTAAATATGAATATTTCTCTACAACATGCGACTCTCTTTTTCCTCCCATATCAACCTCCTTTCTTATTTAAATTTAATATCGAAACAAAAGTAATCTTCCTCGGCGTTGCCCATCGCTGGGGTTTCGCCGTATATTAGAAAAGGTTTTACAACGACATTACTTTATCGTTGTCATAGTCCCAGAAATCAAAACGATATCCGTTATTGATGCCAGCAGCTTCATCGTTAACAGTATAATAAGCAGCCTTATCACCGAGCGTAGCTGCTTCGGCAGTTGTGATATAGTGCTTAGCCCAATGCCAAAAAGTATTCTTACTTCTGTTGTCAATCATCGTATATCTAAGCGTAAACAGATAGAAGTACATAGCAGAATCAACAATAAACCAATTACCGAGTTTATTCTTAAATTCCTCATCAGTCGATGTAATTACGAACTCATAGAAGTCTCGCCAAATTTGCTTATTCTGCGTTCTAATTTTAGTCTTTTCTTCATCTGTAGAAATAGAAGAACCGTCTTTTGTATCTCCGCAACAATCGTATCTAAACTCAAATGAGCCGTCCCAATCATTATACAAAGCGTCATAAGCTTCATTCCCAGCAAGCCACTCGGCCTTTGCAATAGGATACTTCATAGAGCCATCAGATTTAGTAACGCCAGTTTGGAAGATGGAGTTTGGCAATGTGTTGTCGCTAATCTCGATGGTAAATTCCTTCATATCATCTGGGTCGTATGCCCTTGTAACGTCAGTCTTCTTAGAGTCACCAATGTTCCCGAGGGCGTAGAAATGCCAGTCATTATCTTGGAACTCTCTGTGTGTAGTTAAATCTTGGTCTGATTCTTTAATAAAGACAACACAGTTCACAAACTCCATATCATTCTTAATCCTAGAATCTCTGCGAGTTGCAGGCGTAGAATAGGGGAGATAATCATTGTATCTCTTTTGAAGATATGCATTGTTAACCATCTCGGAAGAGGCTATATTGACTTTTATGTTTAGCCAATTATTAGGAACAGACGTTCTAGTAAGCGAAACTTTACCAGTACCATCTGTAACTTTAGTTCCATCGCCAAGCGTAAGTTCGGTAATATAATTCGGGTCTAACTCCACCTTGCTAGTTACCTGATGTTTGCCGTCGAAACCACCAATGATGTCAATATTGCGGCCAGCAGCACCATACTCATTAGAAGTTGTTCCTTGGCCTGAATGTACCATATTAGTAAACTTCCAGTTGTCAAGAATAGCATCGCCATTCTTATAAACACATTCAACATTCGTATTTAATACAAAGTCTTTCTTGTTATTAGTAAAGTGTGGAGCTTCAATCTTAATAACACGCATATCAGGGCAGGCATTGGCAACAGACTCAGGAGTTAGAAGCTTATTCTCGTCATAAATCTGATTTCTATTATATCTATCAATCATTTCTTCAGCAGTACGAGCATCGGCTATGAAGTTAGATAAAATAGCAGAGCTTGTAAGGCTTGTATTATAAGCCTTCATGCGATAAATCATAACATCGCAATCAGGTGAGCCAATCGTAATCGGAACTGGTGATTCCTGCGTAAATGAATAATCACTTGTATAACTCATAGGACGGCAAGGTGTTCCGTCTTCATAAGACATAATGATTGGGATATCGCTATCTTTATTGATATTGAATTCCCATTCAATAATATCTTCTTCACTATATGGCACATACAAAGACTTTGCGCTTGTTTTGATATACGCCTCGTGAACATTCATCTGCAAACCAATTTCAGATGTAGTACCAGATTGACAGGTTAAGAACGTAGCATTGCTCTTGGCAACATTGGTTGTCTTGAACACAAACTTAAACTCTTTACCATTTTTCCTAGCGTCATCTGCGAAAAGGTTGTGAGAGATAGTTGCAGTAGTTCCAGCTTTAACGCAGAAATACTGATCACCATTCTCATCAATTTGATAGCCACCATTAACCCAATCGAAATTATCCGATACAGTCATAGCAACATCGCCATTAGACCACAATCTATCAGCATCGTTATTTGATTTACCAGTTGGATTGAAGTCAAATACAAGACCAGCGGTTACTGGTTCAATATCGATGTCGATTTTCTCAATCGTGGCAATGATTGTTTTAACAGTTTCGCCACAAGTAATAGTAAGGGTATGCTGACCAACATCAGATGATTTGTATTGCCATGTTTGCGTATTGCTATCAATAGTTAGTGTTGATACAACTTTGCCATCAACAGCCAATGTAACCTGTGGCGTTTCTGTCGATGGGTCATATACCGTATAGACAATATTAGTAGCGTCATATTGCTTGGCAGTAAACTTCTGTTGCACACATCCAATAACAGGTACGTTGCTGGATGGGTCATACCAAATGATATCTTTGGTAACATGATTTGATTCAATTGTCTTACCATTTATCTCTGCGGTAATATATGCTTCAATCAAATGAGAGCCATGCGATTGTTTTGGAATCTCATATACTTGTGGCACACCAGAAACAGAAGTGTTTACAGTTTCAATTTCTTTTCCGTCCAAAATAAAATGAACAGTCTTTTGAATAGCACCATATGGAGTGTAATCAAAAGAAACCTTACCAATAGGATATGAGAATTTATCGTTGAATCCAGACTCAATCCTAACGTCAATCTTTTGAACAGTCCACGATTTAGTTACAAGACTTCCAGCATCATCTACGATACTGAGATTTACCTTTTGAGTACCAAGAGCAATATAGTCTGTAATATCAAAAGAGTTCTCACCAGCAGTTGCAGTGTTTGTTGCTACGATAGAGCCACCAACACGCCACGTTGCAACGCCTTCCATGACATTATCGCCAGAAGAGTCAGTACCAGAGAAATTATACTTGATTACAACTTTATCATTTGTAGTAGCAAGAATTGGAGTTGGGGTAACGTATTCAATCTTTAGAACACTGCTTGTTCCGCCACCGCCACCACCTTGAAGCTTGAATTGGCTTTTAGCAGTTCTCTTCTCGTCAGAGCCGCCTTCGCCTTCAATCTCCCATAAAGTATATGTGTTCTCTTCATCATATGTAGCATTATATGTAACCCTTGGAGACTTATCAATAGAATCAACAGTTGCGCTAAGTTCTGTAACTCTATTTCCAAGAGTGGTGATATTACCCTTATTAGACTCAATAGAAGAAGAGAGGGCATTTACCTTTGTATCTATTTCTCCGAGACTTACTTTAGTTGCAAAAGTATTATCCGCATCTGTCTTGTTATAATAATCAGTCTTTAACGTTTCTGGTAAATTATCGATATTCGTATGAATGCTTTCAAGGTCTGCATCTACAGTCTTCTTATATGCATCGAGATTGCCCTGCATCTCTGTTTTTGCAGAATCAATCTTTTCTTCAACTCTAGCAGTATACGCACTAGTCCATTCAGCAGATGGGTTCCCATTGATTTCTACTTCTTTGATTAAAGTATCGCCGTTATAGAACGAAAGCTTTGGATCATTGTACTCAACATTAAACTTTGCAAGACCATCAATATTAGCAATTTGCTGCTTAACATCGTCGAGTTGAGAAGAGATATCGATATTCTTGATTAAATCATCAACTTCATTTTTATTATAAGTTTCGTTTTTCGTATAATAATTTACAAGAGCATCGCGAACCTTATTGCCAATTGTTTGGTCGATGTTGGTTGTAACAGAATCAACTGCGTCTTTTGCAGATTGCGCAGAAGCTTTTGCATCATTAGCATATCCTTGTGCCTCAGCAACCTTATCGGTTACTTGCGTCATAAAGCTTGTTATCCATGTTTGGTCTGGCTCAATGGTTCCGTTTCCAGATAATGACCTTAAAACATTAAGTTTGTTTGTAGACTTTGTTTTCCAAACATAATTTTGACCCTTAGAGTTAATACCTCTAGCTTCGATTTCAAATTGAAGAACGCCCTCAATTGCAGTGGCAGTTTTACCAACAAGCCAAGCGAACTTAATTTTACTATCATTATAATAAACATTTACAACTTGCGATCTGTCTTCATATCCATTTTCATTAACGTAATGAATCATGATACTGGTATTAATTAGGTCGAAACCATCATAATACCTTGGCATAACAAACGGGATGTATTGAGAATTTTCTTCTTGGGTAATATTAAACTGCTTTGGGTTAAGAGAAATGTTTTTCTCATCATCAATATCTGATATATTGTCATCAGAATAATCCTCGTAATACGGATATTTATCATTAAGGCTTTTCCAATTCTCAGTATCATCAGAATAAACAGCAACCCCAAATTCACCATTATCTAAAGCGCTCGCAAGAGACATTGGAGAAGCATCTGCAAATTCGAATTCATCATTAACAGTATTGTTAGCTTCTTCGGCCTTTGCTATTTTCAGTGAATCCTTAAAAGATAAACCCATCGATTTCATCCTCCTTTCAAGACAAACAAAAAGAGGATGATATCATCCTCATAATTATTCAATATATAAATATTATTTAAATACTTACTACCTGGTCATATCCAGCTAAAAGCTTCGATACTCCTTCTCCAACACCAAGGCCGCTAAAGTCAACAGCTGGAACACCGTTATCACCGCTGACATTTAGATAAACCTTATCGCCGATTTCCTTTGCTCCAGATAGAAGCTGTAGGGTTTGAGCGCCAGCATCATACTCGATATTATCTGCCTTAGATGCACTATACGCATTTTCAATATCGGCAATTTCCTTAATTTGAGAATCAAGTTTAATAATTCTTTGATCAAGTGCGCTTAAAGCACTATCTGGGATAATATCGCTCCATGCGCTAATTGGCACTATACTGATTTTGCAAGTTGATGTTTTGCGAATGCGTTGAACACTTTTACCGTTTTCATCAAGATCGCTATAAATAAAAGTGATTTGCAATTCAACATCACCTGGCTCAGATGTTAAATTCGTATCCAGTGGAACAACATATTTCAGATATTCCTGATATCCCTCATCAGAAAGCTCAAGAATATCACTGCAATATTTCCTACTAACAGGAAGAATGTACTCCATAACAACCGTACATTTATTCATTTCATATTCATTATAAGTAGGGTAGGTAAGAAACCATAGCTTATCAAATAGCTTGCTTCTTTGCATAATGCGTTCTTTTTTGCTTGCAGTAAGAGTGTTGTCATCATTAATCAAAATTACATACATAGAGACACCTCATTTCATTCACGTTCATTGTAATAGTTTATTACCAACCGCGAATATCTTCAATGAACGTATGATTAGATAAGTGTTCTTCATATGATTCAACGATAATGCGGTATGCAATATCTACCTCTCCGTTAGTAAGATCGTTCTTACTAATAATATCTTCATATTCTTGATACATTTTAAAAATCCTATTATAATATTCTTTTGTAATAGGAGCGTCTGTATTGGATACCTTTGACGCAAAATCTATAATCGCTGTTCTTTTACTTTCTATAAGAAGCGATAGGGTATCTTTATTATTTTTATCTATTTTCTCACTTAGTTGACGAATAAGTTCATCATTTGCATCTAGCTTTTTATTTACACCGTCTATCCATTTATCGCGCTTAGAAATATTATCCTCGCTATAATGACGATTAATATTATCAACTATCTTTTTCATTTCTTTAATCGTATCAGGTAGGCTACTAAGTATTTCACGCTCTGCTTTTTTACGAGCAAAGTATTTTCTAATATTGAAGAATTCTGGTACGGCCTTGCCCTTAAATTCGATAAGTTCGCCAATACATTGAATAACCAGGAAGACGGCAACAACAATTATAATAATCGTTGTCGGCAAACCCAAATATTCCATAGAATTTAGCATTTATATAACACGCCCCTTCAAAAAAGACAAAAGAGGCATTATAAAACACCTCTTGAATATAATAATACAGCAGTGTGTAGTAGGGTAGGGGAGTGATGGGGCGGGGTGGGGGAGAGGCGTAACACCATACCATCCCCCCCCCTAGTTGCATATATCCTTATAAGTTAAAGATTAAAATGTTCCAGCGTTAAGCCTACGCTGTAATTCTTTAACCATCACAGATGGATTGTCAACATAACCATCAATATAAGTTCCAAGATACTTTTGCAAAGCCTTACATGTTTTCATTCCAAAATAACCATCGGCAGTTACACCAACTTTTCTCTGTAATGCTTTTATTGTCAAAGACCCACCATTGCCAAGTTTCCATGAATATAATGACAATCCGCCTTTATTGATTGCCGTCATGCTAGAACCTTGCCCACTAATAACACCATCCATTTTAGTATTAAGAGCAGATTGAAGGGCGCGAGTAGTATCTTGACCCCAAACACCATCAATGTTAAGTTTTCCTTTTATAGAAGTTGAAGAGAAGGCATGAATGCCATTTGTTAAATTGATGGCAGTATGATGTCCTTCTCTAAGAAGAATATCACCAGCAAATAAATAGGTGTCCGATGTAAGATATTTAGACGCAGTACGTTCTTTGAAGCCAGCAGATTTAAGTGCCGTTCTTTCATTGCCAGTATAAATATCTGGACTTACATTTTGCATCTTTATATCTCCAAGTCGATAACCCGCACCTTTAACGATTGCACCAACTCCACTAGAGCAATCCGCTTCACATGCAACCGTTATTTTTGCAGGGTCATAATTTGATGCTTTAAGATGTTTCCAAAATGTCAATCTTTCATTTTGGTCATATCCAATCAAATCATTTTCAGCAGCTTTTCTTGCCATTTCAGCAATAAGACTTCTCGTTGCTTTATCTGGGTGGTGTAGTACAACACTCCAATTACCGTTATACCAATTGCGTATACGCCACTCCTTGCCAGTTTGATCACCAGCAATTCCACCTTTTAAATAACCTCGCTCGTCACTTCCACAATTAGAAATACTCACATTATTTATCCTCGCCTTCAACAATTTTATTTTCTTCAAACACTTTTCTCATAGTCTCAAGAGACTCGTCAATCACTTCATCAATCCACTTAATAAGTTCTTCTTGATCCGTGACCTTAGACAAAATGGGGTAGGTTTCAAAAATCTTTTTAATAACCTGCGCTCGCTTCACACTGCCAGCATTCTTCCATTCAAGATAATCCGTTTCAGCATCGGTAACTAGTTTTAACATAGTTTGCTGAATTTGTTTCTTTGCAATTTCAATTTTCTCATCATCTGACTTGCTAAAGAAAGCTTTTGCCTTTTGAGCAATCGCAATAACCAGGCCGATAATAACGATGATAACAGTCCAGTTATCATTAACTAATTGCAAGAAATTTTGAATAGCATATAAGACATTGAAATCAACGTTCATAAGTTGCTCACCTCAACACTAATTTATCCAACTCTTAGATTCTGAGTTGTTTTTATTACTTGTACTTTCATCGCTAACAGTATTACTAGAAGATGAATTCGTAACACTAGAAGCGTTTTCTTTTAGCATCGCCTTTTCAAAGACAATGCCGTCCTTTGTATTCTCAGCCTTTGATTTCCAGTAATAAGATAGAACAACTGGGACAAGGCTGACTGGTGCGCCAATCAGAACATATAAAGCACTATAGTTTCCAGATACAGTCATTGCGTTTTCACAATATAAAACGATTTGAATACACAGAATAAATACGACAAGTAGAACTATTTTGCTAGTTGAGGGCAACTTAATCTTTGGAAGGTACTTCATTCGCTCTTCGCGAAGTGCCTTCTTTTTCTCAATACCCTCATTGTCTCTTTGGATTTCTTTCATTTTTGCTTTAAATTCTTTATCAGACATATATGACATAGGATGTCACCGCCAATCTCTTTATTGAATTCTATAGGCAACTCCAAAGGCAAAGAGGGGAGAGGACTATAAAATTACAATTCTACTGTTTTTGTTTCTCTTCCGACTGCTTCTTATGCTTGCCATCAACAGTATTTGCGAAAGCATTAAGAGCAGATTGATATTGCTCGTTATCCTGCTTGTACTGTTTCTGTGCAACATCTCGAACCTCAAAATACATATCTTTCATAACAGACTCGATAACAAAAGCTGGAAGACCAGAATTGTTAATCAAATCGGCAAGGTTGCTTGCAAAATCCTCTTTTGCCACAGTCATTGGCTTTTGAGGCTTTGTATTTTCCACGTTCATAACTTCGTTATTCATACTAAACTCCTTGGTTTAATTTTGTTCTTTGTCAGAAGATTGACCTTCAACTTTTTGACCATCTTCGAATACATCGACAGAACCCTCAAACTCTGGCAATGTTTTTAAGTATTCATATGCCGCAACTATTGGATTCTCAGATACATATGGCATTGTTATATATCTAATATTCTTATAAACGGTTATTTCAGAGCCAGATTCAATTTCTTGTTTTTCTTTTTCTCTTCTTTTTTGTGTCCTATAACTATTAACTTCTATAACATTATGAACATTTGTTATCATAGTTATCGATGTTATTCTGTGATAGCAATATGTTGTTTCATCATCATCAAATGTTTGATATATCTCTTTATATATAGCCATTATCTATAACCAACCACTTTCAATATTGCTATTCTGTAACCAGAAGATGCAGTGCATGAATTATTTGAATACACAGAGGCATCTCCGCACGTTTTATCAACAAAAGAAATTGTTCCAGTTCCACGTCTACCGACACCCAGGCTTATTAATATTTCACTTGACCCAAAATACATATCATATGTTTTATCATCGGTTCCAGAGTTGTCTCTGAACGTGGTGTAGGACAACACAACTTGCTTACCGTCTGGATCATAAATTTTTTGAGAACAATATCTTGTCTGTCCAATTACAGACACTAATTTATAAAAAATTTCAATAGCAACGATATTGTTAGACATAAACCAATAATTAGAATAATTTGGAGAGAACTGAATAGTTCCACTAGATTGTCCAACGCTGCTTTCATATAATGTGACAGCGCCAAGTATATTATCCAGATATGACTTATTAAGAGTCGAATTATGAAATCCATATGCGGCACCATATCCACTTATAGACGCTCTTAACACTACATAACTATCTTGTCCATTCCATGAAAATCCACCAGAATGGAAGAACAATCCAGAACCAGTACCATTCTCAAAGCTTCCAAGGTTGCTTCCAGACGTTCCTTTGATTAATATAGACCCGCCAGCCATTTTTATCGTAGCAGACGAACTGTTTGCTCCAAGATTTATCTCATTGCCTTTAAAACTAGATAAAATCGTAGAACCATTACGTATGTAAACACCATCACCATCTGCATACACATTATTCCCAGATGACATACCCATTCTAATACCACTGCTATTAATATAAGTATTATATCCAGAAGATTGTCCAATTCTAACAGTGCTGCCAAATTGAGCGTTCACAGTAGTACCAGTTCTAATTCTTATGCCATTATCAGAAGTAATGTACACGTTATTTCCAGACGTTTGTCCTATAATACATTCCTCTCCATATGAGGCATATTCAGTTGAATTATTAAGAATTTTTACATTATCATCTGTTATAAGTATACTAGTTGGTTTTTCCGTATCTCCAATTCTTAACCCGCTAGACGGATCAAAATGAAGATACTTGGTGTATTCTGTTGATGAAGACACTATATTGTTTAATGTTGTGTTTCCACCATTAGAACTTACCGTTAAAGAACCATTAAGAACAAGATTCCCACTATTATCAATATACATTAGTTTAGTAGGTGTAACCTTGCCGCTATCTGGGTCTTTATAATGACTTTCTATATCTATAATATTTTGATATGCAGAAGCATTGTTGGCATCAATAACAATAGATAATCCATTTTTATCTAGTTTAATACTATTGTTTTCGTTATAAATTCCAACCTTTTCAGATAAAACAAGACTGCCAACAAGTGTATCGGCGATAACGCCATAATGTTCTTCTACTTTTCCACTTTCTGGATTTCTGAATGTAAAGTTTCCTATTCCAGCTCTAGATGTTTTCCAGTTATTATCAGTAACATACAATCCACGATTAATAATCTTTAATTGCCTATCATCATATTTTTCTTCAATCGGTAGCCACTCTTTACACAGAAGCCCGTGTGAATCCCACGTAATATTCTGGTTTTCTGCGCTACTAACAATCTTCATATTTGTCAGAGACAGACCTTTTCTAACCCAGCTATTAAGCATGTCTTTTCCAGAGTTACCTTGTTCGGCTTGTCTTTGAACAGCATCATACGAAGTAGCCATTGAACTTGCCTGGTCTAGAACTTCTTGAATACTTCTTGCATTGCTCTTTGCTTTAACAGCGTCAGAGAATTCAACAGATATATTATCAAAATCATCATAATCAATATCGCACTTAGTTAGACGAAGTTTGTATAGCTCATCGTCTATCATCACTCTTAACCAATTTCCAACTTTGAAATCGTTGACGATAGGCGAGAACTTCTTAATTGCCAAAAGATTTTTTAAGTCAGCAGATATAGAATGCTGCAACTCAGCAGATTTATATATTTCTTTCGTTGCAACTTTGATGAATTCAAGAGCCTTCGAAAACAATTCGGCGTTATCAAGACCATCCGAAATATAGTTATCGTTTGAATACTTGTCTTCTCTACGAAACGCACAGAATTGGAGCCATAAATCTTTTCCCATAAAGTCTTCAAAGTCAAGCTCTTTTTGAACTCTATTTATTTCGTCTTCGATATAATTTTGTATACCATATGTAACAAGCTCGCCATCGAGTTTGTATACTCCAGTTATTATATCAACTTCTCTTTGTCTAAGATTCATCTCTGATTCAATGGCATTGTATCTTGTAAAATACGGTAGATAAAGATCGCTATATAAATCAGATCCAGAAGAACCGCCAGACCACGTTTTACCATCTGGGACACCTTGTTCTATCAATATATCAAGCGCGCCTCTACATGAATCATAAAACGTATTTAAATATTTTAGACTGTATTTCTCAAGCTCGATTTCAAATGCGCCTTTTTCAACAAGATTACCATCATTGTCATATTTACCAGTTGCCAATTTAAACAAGCCAGTAATACTTAAATCGTCTTCGTCTCCTTTAGCAAGAGCCTTTTCAACTTTTTGTTTAATAAAGTTTTCTACATCATCTGAAATTCTTACGCTAATCGCTTTTTCATTTCTTGCAGTATCTTCTTCATTTGAATAATTTGTAAGTTCAAAAATACCTTGCCATATTTTATAATCTGACTTATTAACAAGTTCAGATGAATAAACTTTAACTTTGTACTTAGAACTTGCAAAAACTTTTGCCATAGAAAGAACAGCATTATCAGCCGTTTGCTTTGTTACATACTTTATCGAATTAACCGCAACACCAGTTGCCTTAATAGAATTGAAGCCATCTACAATCTTTTTAAGTTCTTCTTCTGCACCAGTTTTTGTTGGCAACATAACCTTTGGCATAAGAGTGTGCTCTAGATACATATCAAAATCAATAGCGTTATAATAAGCCTTCATCAAATCTGAATAGGTATATATATCACTATTTATTTTTTCTATCTTAACGTCATCTTCACCAGTTTTATATATATTGTATTTGTCAACAAGCTTATTATATTTTCCAACAGACTCAGAATTTAAAGTTGCTATTGGCTTTCTTTTTTCACCGTCTTTTACCTTGTTGTACATATAATATTCATATTTGTTATCATACAACGCAATCTTATCAACCATTTCTTTCGGCATATCTTTTTTAGTGTCATCTGAGATATACCAAATATAATCAGTGCCATTAGGATTGCAGCTCCTAATAGCAGCGGTCATAAGATCATCGCCAGCTTCTAGTTTGAAGCAGTTTTTAACAGCATCAGCATCGGTGGTTAATTGAATTTCGTCCGTGAGTTCATCAGATGTTATGAAGATTGTGGTATCATCTCCATAACCTTCGATAATCTTGTCCTCGCCAGTAGCACCACACTCGGGACAGATTTTTGTGAATTCGCCTCTATAACCACATTCAGTACAATATGATTCGAGATCACAAACTTCAATTTTTCTTTGAATATTTCCATGTTCGTCAGAAGAAGAGTGGAATACAAACAGACATCCGATTTCTTCTGCAATATCCTGAAATGCATCGTATATAGATGTATCATCAAATGTAAACGTCCTCTGAATACCAGCTATAGTATTGTCTACGTGAGAGATACTATAGTGCGGAGCCTTCTCCATAATCCTATTTAACAGAGAGTTCTCTGGCTCTTTCTCATCATATAGAACAGTAGGCTTTTCGTAATCATCTCTGGCAATATCATCTTCGGTGTTGATCTCGATATCATAGAGCATGATTTGAGACAGCTCTGCTTGACCAAGTTGAGTGCAGAACACCGTTTTCTTAATCTCACTGGCTTCGTCAAGCTCAACAGTTATTTCAAACCACATATTCCATTCAACGCAATATACAAGTTTGAAATCAACAATCTCATCCCAAAGAGGGCATTCTTTACCGTCTGTATTTTTGTAGACTGTAAACGTAATCTCAGAAGCATCGTTCAAAGAATCAGACACTTCGATTTCTTTTGCGTTAAGTTGACCTAACTTATCGCCGTTTTTCTTCGCCAGCACAATGGTTGGTACTTGAGGATTATGGGCAGCATCAAATTTAATTTTTATTGCCATCTATATCCACCCCCATTAAATAGCAACCTTGGCGATTGGCGAATAAGTAATTTTGATAGAGCAGGGGAGAGATGTGCTAAATTCATTGAGTCTATCTTTAAACGTGGTCGATACACGATAGAAAACCCAATTGAAATCATTTTGAATCTTATGAGATTCAACAGATGAAGTTATCAATGGATAATCAGTTGTGATAACCTCGCCAGCAACACAATTCTCAATCCTCATCGTTCTATTCTCAGTCTTACTATAAATTTCAAAATCACCATCAGATTCAATTGTTATCTCCATATTAGGATAGATACAGCCTTCTTCGTCTGACTTACTAAAGAACGTTTTAATCTCGTTTGGTTTTTTGATTTCAAAATTCATAACAACTGGCTCTAAAACGCCAAACGGCCTATTAGTAGATGCTTCAAGCTCAAACCCATAAACAGTTCCATTTACTTCGATTTTGCTAACGTTAAACGATGCTTCAAAGTAAATACCAGAATACTCATCATCAAGCAGCTTGAACTTGTGGAATCCCTTACGATTCAACCAGCGCATAATATCTCTCAATTCATCAAGGCTGATTTCCTCAGTGTCAGAACCATCACATAAATTTTTACATATCTGAAAAGTGGCAGTAAGATAATCTTCGTATCCAGAACTTGTTAATTCATGTTTCATACCGTTCATAGAAGACACGGTATTGAATGTAATCTGAGAACCATTTGAAATGGTTTCTACGTCTTTTGAATCAAAGTTGCAAATGACGAAGCCCTTATCGCTGAGCCTTACACCATCATATTCAAAGTCATAAGATTTCAATTAACACACCTCCAATCAATAAATCAACATGTTACTTTATTAATAAACGAACCAGTTTCCATCTACCTTTAAAGAATTCCTGGTTCATTACAGTTCTCATTTTCATAAGATCATCGATGAGCATATTATATTCTTTTTCTTGCTCTTTCAACTCATCGATAACAGAAGCGAAATCTTCTCTCATTGTTTCAATAGAGTTAATGATTTCATCTTTTTTATCACAATCAATTTCCAGTTCAGAGATTTGTTGTTTAAGACCATCAATCTCATCAATTTGTCTCTTAATTATTTTTGTTTTGATATCGCTTCTTTTATTCTTCTTTGATAGCTTCATACATTTACCCCTTCACAATATAAGAAGGGGAGAGGCGTATAAATACCTCTCCCGATACAAGTGAATGATATTCTAAATTAAAGCCCCGTCATTCTCGGAGACTAAACGTTAAGCTATCTAATTGCCTTGCCTTTTGCTAACGCACTTTTACCAGCCATTCTATCGATGGTCATAGAATTAATAAGGCGTTCAAAGTTTCTATCACGCTGCATGGCGCTTAGCAATTCATCGTAGTTCTTAACGTTTGGCAGACTAAACACGACACTCTCAAGATTTTGAGTATATGTAGTTTGACCACCGTTAGCAGAGCTGGGCTTAATACTATCAACATCAAGATTATCTCTAATAAAATCAGATGGACTATTAGCCATGCTCCAAATATTTCTGCTTGCATTAGCGTTTAATACGCTATCATTCTTTGCAAGAGGTGTGAGAATGGCACCGTCAGAAGGTCTAACAATCATCTCAGCACCGTTTTCCTGAGTCCAAGCTAACTCATCGGAAGACAGTTTCTTCTTACCAGAAGCATAAGCGCTTACATCGTCTTTCCAGAACCAACCAGTATAGCCGCTTGATTCACCGTGCCAACGAGTAAGAACATAACCGTTCCTCTCATCAAGAACGGTATAAATCGGGTCATCGGCATAATATTGCCTACCGCCACCATGACCCTCAGAATCGGCGTAAATTCTTGCATTTCCAGCATTAATCTGACCACCAATAGTGATTTGATTTTCTTCCTGCTGCGGTTGCCGAGGTTGTTCCTCTTGCTTTGGAGGCTCTGGCTTCGTAACAGGAGTATTATCAGCCGTTGATTTCTTCGCATCATTAATTTCGCTTTGATTTCTTGCACTAATAGCAGCAACCATCGCTAAAATATTTTGATTTATGGTATTAAGAGAAGTAACAACTGCATTTTTCGTATCGCCATAAGCACCAATAAGTTGCTGTGTATTGCTCGCTCCACCAGCAAGAATAGATTCGAGTGGGGGAGTAAGGGTGTAACCAACATTATCGGCAGCTTCATGAACAGTAGAACTAATAGTTCCAGCACTGTTGTTGATTTCGGCAATCATATCCGTCATCAACACGTCGATGTTGTCAAGACGCTCATTAAGAATGATTTCATATTCATTGTAAAGCTCATCAAGAAGTTTCTTTTGGTCAGAAACATACTTATCGTATTCCGTTTCCTCAAGATTATCGCGAGCCTCTTTTAGGTCAACCTTGATTTGTTGAATCTTCTTTTTAGACTCTTCAGAATCATCATTCTTATATGCAGACATTTGTTTCTCAAGTTTAGAGATTTCATCTGCTTGTTCTTGAACCTTCTTCTGATAGTCATATAACTATAACATTACTATATTAAATAAATAGAAAATTGTTTAATTCTTCTTCTATATCTCTATCATATGGCATACAAAGAAGTCTAATATTGTTCTTATTGCAATAATCAGCCTTTATTTTGTCATGTCGCTGTTGAATCCCAAATGATTTTTGTCCGCCAAAATAATCAATTGGTTCATAATGTTGCCTTCCTTGATATTCAATGCACACATTATATTCTGGAAGATAAAAATCAAATGGCAGCGACTTCTTATCGAGGCAATCACGAAATGATTTTTGTTCAATATAATCAATTTTGTGTTTATTAAGCCAATTAGCAATATATTTTTCTCCATTGCTTGCCACGCATTTTGGACATCCTCTACCACGAAGAACATCAGATGGTGATATATTCCAAACGTTGCCATCTTTTTTACACCTATGCAAAATAGGCGTATTGGCTCCGCTATATTGTCCAACAACTTCAATATTTGGATCTATGTTAAAAACTTCACTTACATATTCTTCATGTGTTTTCTTGGCGTTGCCAGCACACTTAGGACAACCTTTCCCAAAAAGAATATTTGCTGGTTTTGCACGCCATTCATATCCATCAATCAAACATCTATGAAGTATGGGTGTAGTAGCGTCAATATATTTTTCAATAGGAACAATATTTTTATTAACACCATATAGCTCTTCGATATATCGTTCATGTGTTTTTTTGCTTGATTCGCTACTACGTTGAATCCCACATTTATAACATCCGCATCCATGTAAAATACTCGTAGGATATGCTTTCCATTCTACATTATGGATTAAACATTTGTGCAATATTGGAGTAAGAGCGTTAACATACTCTTCGACAACCTCAACGTGTGGATTTAAAACTCTAACTTCTTCAACATATTGCTCATGGCTCTTTGTATTAGAAGCGTGAATCTTGTTGGATTTACATTTGCTACATCCAGACCCACTTAACATCCTGCTAGGCGTTGCTTCCCAATATGTGTCGTGAATTAAACAATGATGCATTGTTTTAACACGCGATCCGTTATATTCACCAATAAGCTCTACAGATGGATTCTTAATGCTCAACTCTTTAATATATTCTTCTCGTGTCTTTTTCTTTGTCATTATCCCTCCTTCGCATATATATTTAATAGTTATTTCCTAACAATACAATTTTCTATTTATAAAGGATTGCAAATCCCTATAGATTATTTTTATGAATATTATACCCATAAAAATATTTTCTGCAATTTTCATTACAGTATAGACCATATTATTCACCATATCTACACAAATAGACTTAGGCGTTCTCCACTTCGGTTCGCTTGAACCTACACCCGTCTCAGGGTTGGTCGTTGAACTTTTCTCTATTCGAGACTTAGCTGCTGATTATCCAATATTATGATTTTTTAACATTCACGATTAAGCATATTTCATCTTTGCGTTGTAGTATCATAATCTCTAAGGATTTTCCAGCAATTCAGAGAAATACATTGCATTCTTTCGAAATGCAACGGACTAAACCATACGGTTAATCTTTTTGACTATCAAGTGCATCATTATATTTATCAATAAGCTTTTGTAAAGAATCAAGTTCTTTCTCTATGCCTTCTTGTACAAGGTCTTTTATGGCATTCTTTTCGTCCTCAGCTGCCGAAATACTTTCTTGCTGTAGCTTGAGAAGTTCTTGCCTACGATTAATTAGATCTTGATTATATGGATCTTCGGCAATCTGCTTATCAAGCTTATTCATTTCCTCGCGGTATTTATCTGCCTGATACATATAAGTGTCATACTTAATACCATGAAGACCCATTTGAGCCATACCTTCATCGGTAAGTTGCCCATTATCTTCGTAAAGTTTCTTATTATCAAGAAGGTCAATTAGGAACTGGGTTTCGTCGGCTACATTGGTTATTCTTTCTTGAAGAAGGTCAAAAATTTTCCAATCAGTCTCACGCATAGTCTTTTCGTATTCCCACCATGCGGTTTGACACTCATAGATTGACAATGTAACGTCATCAATAGCCTGGTTCATATCATCCCAGTCTTTAGAACCTTCTTTTATCGAACCGCTATTAACAGCATCATCACGCTTTTTGATAAGCTCGGCTCTTTCGCTTCTCAGATTATTGGCCTTTTGATGCTCGTTTTCTTGAAGTTCTTTATAGTAATCATTGCTTACGATATACCCGCGAGTTTCGTTTACATTAACCTTTTCTTCAAGAACACTTTTCCAGTTTTCATACTTTGATAAAATACCGTCATATTCTTCTGAAACGTTGTCGAAACGCTGATGGTAAAGCTCGGCTTCTTTTTCTTTAAGTTCTTCACAGGCATCAATACAATCTAGATATTTCTCATACCACGTTTGATAATCTGAGATTTTATCTTTTAGATTCTCGTCATAGATTGTTTCTATGTCAATTGTGCCATTGCGAACTTTAGAAGCATATTCTTCCGATAGGCCAATGCTATTAGCTTGTTGCAAATAACGATCTGCACCAGCCGATTGGATATCAATTTCTTCAGAAACCTTTCCAATTTCCTCCGCAAGAGCGGCATTGCGAGTAGACCATTTCTTATATACACTACTAGCCTTTAAATCGAGTTTTGAAATCGCTCTTTCAATTCGACTGATTTTTATCTCAATCCAATCTAAAGTCTCTTCAAAATCATCAGCATCATCACTCGAACTAGAATTAGAGGACGAACCAGATGAACGAGAGGAGGAAGAGCTAGAACCAGATGACGAACCGCCACCTGGTCTTCCCCAACCGCCATGACCGCTACTACCGCCTCCAAAAGCAGTGCCTTCTACCAACGCTCTGCCGCGTCCACCGCCGCTTGTAACATATCCGTTTTTGAAAAGTTCTTCTGTTTGCTTGTGATTAAAGATTATATCGCCCTTTTTGTATTGAGCAAATTCGGCACCATTATCCCCAACAGTAAAGAAGCGACCATCTCTTACTATAAGCTCTTGTCCAAGCTCTCCCATAAGGGCAACGCCAGAATCTTTTGTTCCCCAATCACCTTTACTAAACGCGCGATTAGCGCTGCCATTTACATTGGCAGTTCCATTTACTACAGGAGCGCCTACAACTTCTGCCTTATAACTAATCGTCCCTGTTTTATAACGTTGTGAATCAGTTAATGCTTCAACACTTGGAGTATATGTTATCGTTCCAGTTTTTGAAGGAGCGCTCCACGCATCAACCTTAGAAGAGTCAACATCATATATGACCGTACCATCTTTAGAAGGTGGACTATAAGAATCAACACCACTTGAGTCAACATTCGTTGTTACGGTAACACTCGCACTGTAATTATGCATAACTCCGCTATCAGACAATCCTTGTAACGTTGATTTTATATTTGATATACCCTCTATATCAACATTGGTGTTCACACTTACAGTTGTAGAAGATGGGAGGCTAGATACAGTTGCGCCAAACTGCGATAACGTTGTTACATTCTCACCCGTTATATTGCCACCTACGTTAGCGGTAACAGTAACGGTTTTTGAATTTACATTTTGTAATGTACTTGCCGTTGAGGCAAAAGACGGCAAATTATTAATAGCATCACTACTTGCTCCCACATTGCCGTTTATATTCGCAGTTATAGTAACAGACTTATCTTCAACGCCATTAAGTTTTTTAGCACCATCAACAAACGAACTAAGATTTGCTAATTTTGAATTAGCAGTACCAAAAGCACCATCGCCAATATTGCCATTAAGATTCGCCGTTACAGTTACGCTTGTTCCTTCAACGTCTTTAAGGCTTTTAGCGCCATCTGCAAATTTTTCAAGATTATCAACAGTAGATGGATTTATAGATCCTTCGAGACTTGCTTTAACCGAAACGTCTACATCTTCTACGCCGCTAAGACTTTTTGCACCATCGGCAAATTTATCAAGATTACTAAGAGTAGAATCTGCTCCAGCAATTCCAGTTGCATTCAACGCAGCATCTACTTTTACTTCAACATCGCCAACATTTTGAAGATTTTTAGCACCATCTGCAAATTTGTTAAGATTACTTAAAACAGAATTATTCCCTAGCCAATCATTGCTAAGACCTTCACCCTTTAAATTTGCCGTAACAGTTGACGATGCATCGCCAACTCCCTGTAATTTTTTAGCTCCTTCAGCAAATGCAGATAAATTATCGGCAGTATTCCCATCTATATCGCCTTTAAGATTAGCTTCTACGTTTACTGTTTTATCGCCAACATCTTGAATTTTACTAGCAGAATCGACAAATGATTTTAATTTATCTGTATCGACATCTTTATAAGAACCGTCTAGATTTGCCGTAATTGAAACATCTTGATTTCCAACACCCTCAAGTTCCTTGGCAGAATCGGCAAACTTATCTAAATTATCTAAAGCAGAATTATTGCCGAAAATATCGTCTCCAACTCCAGTGCTTTGAAGCCCAGCAGTTATGCTTACGGAAACGTCTTCTGCGCCTTGAAGGTTTCTAGCGCTTTCAGCAAATTTGTCAAGATTATCAAGAACAGAATTGTCACCAAATATATTATCGGCAACACCAGTGCTTTCTAGATTTGCGGCAATACTTACACTAACATCCTCAACGCCCTTTAGTTTTTCAGCACCATCTGCAAAGTCGCTTAAATTGTCAATGACCGAATTATTACCAAATATATTATCGGCAACACCAGTGCTGGTTAAATTTGCCGATACGCTTGCAGAAACATCGCCAACGCCTTTAATCTTTTCAGCGCCTTCGGCATATTTTTCAAGATTATCCAACACCGAATTTGAACCAGTAAAGAAATTATCTGCAACACCAGAACTGTTTAAATTAGCCGTAACACTTGCGGAAACGTCTCCAACATTCTTAAGGCTTTCTGCTCCTTCGGCAAACTTCTTAAGATTATCAAGAGCAGAGTTAGAGTCTGAGAAAAAATCATTTCCAATATTACTATCAAGATTGGCCTTAACACTAACATCAGCGTCTTCGATACCATTAAGTCGTTCAGCACTTTCTGCGAACTTATCGAGATTATCAAGGGTAGAGTTGTTTCCAGTAAAGAAATTATCTCCTACGCCATTTGCTTCTAGGTTGGCTTTTACTGTAACATCTGCACTTCCAACGCCTTGTAATTTTTTGGCGCTTTCAGCGAATTTATCAAGATTATTTAGTGCAGAATTGTCTCCAGTCCAAAAACTATCTCCAACACCATCGCCCTTAAGATTCGCTTCGACGGTAACAGATGCGTCTCCAATACCCCTTAATCTTTCAGCACTTTCAGCAAATTTTTCGATATTATCTAAAGTAGAATTATTACCAAGCCAATCGTTTCCAACACCTTCGCCTTTAAGATTGGCTTCAATTGTAACAGATGACGATGGGGTGCCTTGTAAAGCCTTGGCACCTTCGGCAAATTTTGATATATTCTCAATAGACTTTGCGTTTTCATCTAAATTACCACTAAAATTCGCAGTTACCGTAACAAACGATGAATTAACGTCTTCAAGTTCTTTTGCTCCATCTATAAACTGTTGCAACGAACCAATGTTTTCATTTCTGTCTAAATTACCATAAAGACTTGCGCTAACAGTTTTAGTTATATTATCATCAATATCGCTTAGCTGTTTTGCCGCTTCGGCATACTCGGTTAAATCATGAACAGACCCATCAACTTTCGCCGCAATATCAATATCACTAGTAAGCTTTTCAACGTCATCAAGACCGTTAACTTTTACGTTAATCTCGATATCTTTATTCGCATCGTTAAGCTCGTCAATAATTTCTTTATATTCTTCAACACTTACTTCAAGATCAACAGACTTTTCTACCTTTGAATCTTTTTCGCTCTCATCGCTAATAGCCTCTTCTGTTTTATCTTTTACATCGGATGTATCAACGTCTCCAGCTTTTACTTCAACATCTGCAGTTGTTTCTGTCTTTGAATCATCATCTCCAGAATTTTCAACCGCTTCTTCGGTTTTTTCTTTAACATCAGAAGCATCTACATTTTCTGCGTAAACATCTACGTCAACTCTTTTTTCAAGCTCTTCTTTGTCTATAATTCCAGCACTATAAAGAGCAACGTTAACCTGATCTCTAAGAGTATCATTCATCTCAACTTGAAGATTGAGAGCGGCATCAACCTCAAGACTGCCATCGTTTAATTTTTGCTCTAGCTCTTCGCGACTAAGATTGTCGATTCCAAGTTTTGCAGATATTTCAGGCTGATTTTTTTGAATGTCTTGGAAGTAATCAAGAATTTCTCCCTTAGATTTCTCTATTTCTGATGTATCCGTACCTTTTAATTTAAGCTGATGCTCTTGTTGTGTAAGATTTTCATATTGCTGAAGCTCAGACAATGGCTTTTGCATATTTTTATCAACTTCACTGACGTTGATACTCATATATGCTGGTTCAGAAAGCTTGTCTACCATTGATTGCAACGTGCTAACAAGCGTAAAAGCTTCTTCGGCACCTTCAACATTCATATTGATTGTGCCATCAGCGTTCTTATTTTGCTTAAATTGTTCCCATATACTTAGAGCTGATTTATATTGCTCCATTATAGAGTTTTCATCATTTGTTTGAAGGTTAAATTCAGTAGAAATCTCTTTATCTGTTCCTTCAAACATCTTCTTTAAAGTATCAGCAGCATCTTGAGCCTTATCTTTAAGAATGTCAAGATTTTGAAATGTACCATCCATACTGACTACAAATCCAGCATCGTCAGCAGCCCTAACCATAATTTGAACAAGTTCTTCACTGATGCCAAGAGCGTCGGCAATTGCCTTATCTCCGCCAGCAACTTTAAAATCAAATCCTATAACGTTTCCGTTTTCGTCTTTTTGAATGATATCACTATCTTGAAACTTTTGATCTACTGCTTCTAAGAAATTATAAACACCATTAGATGTTGATTCGCCATCATCATTGGCGGTAAAAAAGTCTTTTACAGAATAAGTAGTTCCTTCAATGGTTTTATCAAGGCTTTCGTATGCGTCTCTAATCTTATCAATATTCCCACTACTTAAATCTTTGCCAGAAAGAAGCTCGATAAATTCAATTGTTCCATCATCAACCCAGCCACGAGATATCTCATCTTTAACATTTTCGAATCCAGAAAGAATGGATTCGTACATATCCCTTTGACTTCCAGCTGCTTCTACTTGTTGCCACTCATTATATTTAGATGTCAAACCTTCATATTGCGCAGCAAGTTGCTCTGTAGCGTTTATTTGCGCTTCGATTCCACTAAGCTCAGATGCTTTTTCTTTATACTCATCTGTTCCATACGTTAAATTGGTCAGTTTTTCGTTTGTCTTATTGTATTCGTCGCCTAAAGCGCTTAGCTTTTTATTAAGACCCTCAATGTTGGTATTCTTATACTCATTGTTCATCTTCTTAAATTCGTCAGTGTTTAGACGTATACCGTTTGCAGTACGTTCGAATAATTTAGATGGATCATATCCTTTTAATCCTTCGAACATTTTCCCGACTTTATCCATAGACTTAAAACTAAGACCAGTTCCAGAAAGAGCTTCGCTAACGGCAGTATTTAATTTTTCAAGACTTTCTGTTTCTGCTTCTATGTCCACATTAAAACTTAAAGCCTCATTATGTTCTGCAAGTTCTGCAATTTGCTTTTTAACCTTGTCAGAATTAAGATGCTTTAAATCTAATTCACCATCAACAAGTAATTTTTGTGCAACAACAAGTTCTTTGCTGCTTAAACTATCTGTAAAACTAGTCGCAACATCATCAGCGACACCGCTATTTTTTAAATCGTTAATTAGCTTGTCACGAGTCTTTTTGATATCATCTTTGATATTGCCATCAGAATCAAGTTCTAATCCAAGTTGTATGCGTAAGAATTCTCGCGCATCTTCGTTTTCGATACTATTGATAGCGTCGTTCGCTTCTTGTATTTGATTAACATAGTCTCCAACAGAACATTCTCCGTTATTAACCTTCGTTTTTAAATCTAAAAGCGTTTCAAATGTCGTTTCGTCTTTCCCGCCAATATCCGCAATGTCTTTTGTAACACTTTTTATATAATTAATCTTAGACTCAACAGAAGAAAGATCAAACGTGTCCTTATATTGATCGTTCATAATATCGCCAATGGCAGATCTAACCTCGACTGACGCACTGGCACTGCTGAGAATAGCTTCTCTCATTGCATAAAATTCTTCTTCATTTGTTGCAATGCCATTTTTTAACTGATAACTAGCCTTCTCAGCATTATATGTTTGCTTTGTGTACTCGTTCATACCGCTAGACAGTGTATCTATTGATTTACTGATATCTTTATAAAAATCATTATCAATAAGATTTTTATCACTAAGTCTATCTCTTAAATCAATGAGAGAATTATACTTCTCCATCATATTGTCGATATCTGTTAAATCACCAAATTCAATCCAATTTGATTTTGTAAATCTCGTATCGAAATGTTTTTGAGTTTCACCAAGCAAATCTTCAACAGCTTTATACTCTTTTGAGTTTACATCTGGTAATTTAATATCTATTAATCTTGTAGCCCCAAAATTGTCGGTTTGAGAGGCGGTTTCTATTAGATTTTCTTTTGCCGCTTGCTTGGCGTCTTTAGCGAGCCTTTCTTGTTCTGTTAATTCTGCTTTTGCGATTTCACTGAGGTTGTTTATATATTCAGAAGACGAACCAATCGCTTCTTTAAGAGCAGAAGACTTATCTCCAAGAGCATTTACAGTTCCATCGATTGCAGATTTTAACTCGTTCTCTTCGTCTGCACTTAAAACAGTTTTATCAGCATATTTAATATATGCTTGTTCAAAAGAGCCAAAAGACTTATTAAACGTATTTGCCGTGTCAACTATTTCTTGTCGTGCTTGTCTTTGGGCTTCTTTGTGGGCTTCTACTGCTGTAGCAATAGATGCCAAAATAGTTGTTGCAATCCCAATTCCAGCTAAAGCGCCAGTAATTTTCTGACCAACCGATAAGTTTTTAACTGTATCTTTCAAAGACATCTTAAAGGCGTCTAATTTTTTAGCCCCCACACTAATACCAGCACTAAAATTTCCAAAAAATTCAGAAATAATATTTTTTATTCCGTTTCTCTTGTTTATTCCAAAGAAAAGCGTGCTAAGTATGCCAGACGTCCCAAATATACCAGTGGTACTTATAATTTTCTCTATTACATTTAAAACTTCAGTAAGAGCAGTTATTACACCCTTAACTAAGTCAGAATTCATAAATGTGTTTGAAAATGTTTCCCATACAGATGTAAGACTGTTTAATTTCCCCTGAATACTATCAAGATATTTAGCGTGTTCTTTTTCAGCACTACCAGTGGCTTCGGTTGCGTGTTCTGTTGCAGATGCAACTTGATCCCAGTTTGATATCAATGCGGCAACATCATTTGCCCTGTGTTTGCCAGCAATTGTTTCAAGCAAATCTGCTTGCTCTACAGAATTTAATTCATCATATATTTCAGCAATACCCTGCATGATTTCATATGTTGATTTAAATTCACCAGTATCACCAAAAATATCAACATGCCCATGAGTTAGGTTTAAAACCTGTCCTTGCATCTTTGTTAGATTAGTTACGTTCTCATCAACATCTTCGCCAAGGTCTTCTAGCTCACCCTTTGTTCCGCGTAAACGCATAGAAAGAACTTTAAGTGCGTTACCAGCTTTTTCTGGGTCTTGGGTAACCTCTGTAATGCCAGTTACCATACCAGCTGTTTCCTGAATGGTATTTCCAGCTATACTCAAAGCAGAAGCAGACCTTTTAATAGCTTCACCAACACCATCTGCTGTTACTGCAAAGTTATTATCAAGTTCATTTAAAATGTCACCAATATAACTAACAGCAGCAACAGTATCGTTTCCAAAATCCTGTTTTAACTGCGTTTCAAAGCCCTTATAGGCAGTTTCAAGATTTTCAAAAGATGTTTTATAATCAACATCGGCAATATGTTGATACATTGTTGTGACTTCGGCAAGACCCTTTGCAGTATTCGCGTCAAATCCAGCACGGCTCCAGTCGGCAGTAGCATTGATAATATCTTTTAATGTAGTGCCATATTCTCTAGCGGAAACAGTAAGTTCACTATACAAATCACTGTATTGAGTAGAGGACAAATCTGTTACGCGCTTCAACTCGGTCATAGCAGTATCTACATCGCGAACACTTTCGAACATTTTTCGCGTCGCTTGAATTCCAGCCATAATAACAGATGATGCTCCAAAATAAGAACTCAATCTTGTAAACTGCATTTTAAGTCTATCGCTAAATTTCAATCCACTTTGACCAGCCAATTCGACTCTTTTTTTAAAATTATCAAATTGACCTGCCACATTGTTAAGTGTTATTGCGTCACAGTTTTTAAGTTGTGTTTGAAAATTTTTAAGCTCATTATCAAACAGTGTGCCTTTTATCTTTGAATTATTTTTACGATATAAATCCATTGACAAGCTAAGATTTTGAGCTTTTTGCTGGAGTTGCGCAGCTGCTAAAGTTTTCTTTGCTTCTGCTTCTTTTGCAGTAGCAGTAGCTTTGGCAGCAGCAGCACCTTCTTTTTCAACTGCTATATTTTCCTTGATTATATTATTTGCAGAACGAACAGCTGCTTCGTATTCTTTTTGAGCCGCAATTTGTTTTTCATAATGAGCAACTTCGTCTTCTTTTGTTCTTGACCCGACCATGTTATTTAACGAATCAAGTTCTTGTTTTGCGGCTCTTACACACTCTATCGCAGAAACAGCATCGCTACTGGCTTCTGTTATTTTTCTAAATTCACGCTCAACATTATTATACGACTTTGTTGTATCTCCACCAGCAGTAAGTCCAGTAGAAATTTTTTCTGCCATTTTTCTTTTAGCATCTAAAATTCCAGCTTCAACTTCTTTAATCTTGTTTTCAGTCTTTGTAAGCTCAGAATTTAACTGCTCATATTGACTGAAAGACAGTTGGCCTTTTAAACTGTTTCTTAAGTCTTCATATGCTCTTTTAGCGTTCTCTAATTGAGACGTAAGTTCTCTTACCTTATTCGCATCTGCATTACCGTCAAGCTTCGCAAGTTTACCAGAAACAGAAGTAACTTCTTTAGTAACTCTTTTTAATTCGTTCCACGCATTGATAGTTTGCTTAACTGCTGGTAAACTACTGCCAGTAGCACTATTAAGCTGAGCTATTTGATTTGTGTTTAGTTTTTTTGCAACAGTTGCATATAAACGATTGTACTCGGCTTCGGTTTTACGGATTGCCGCATTAAACTTTACAAGCTTGTCTCCGCTTAACCCACCAGCAACATTGCTCGCTTTATTCATTTTCCCTTGCATTGCAAGGAGGCGCTGAAATGTATCAATAGTAGACTGCGCTTGTTTCTTTTCGTTTGAAATACCGCTATTCATATTCGTAGAACTACCAAGATTAAATTTCGTGCTATTGATTGTCCTAGCAAGTTTCTTGACACGATTTTCAAGAGCCGTAATGTCTTTAATTGCCTTGCTAGTATCTACATTAATAGAAAGCTTTTGATTTTTACCACTAAGACTTTTAAGCTTTTTTTCAACATCATCAAGCTGTTCTTTTTTTACATCTACATCGACTATAACTCTGTAATCGCCATCAGACATATATATCCACCTTCTTTAAAGGAATGCATTAAAAAACGCACCCCATTGGAAGGTGCGTAACATTCAAATAATTGTCACCTAAACATAATTGCGATGTTACGCTTCCAGAGCTGCTTTCAACCTATCTAGATTTTTCCATTTTCTATCCTTAGCAGTTAAGTCATTATACACAGCCACCATACTATGACCAGTGCTTTCAGACCAACCAGTAAGATATACAATGAAATCATCTTCAAGTTCAAGCTTCTTTAGAAAGCTAATATGATAATACCTGAAGTTGTGAGGATAACACGGTTGTCCAACAACATCGCTCCATTTAGACATCCAATCCCTAAGTCTATCTGCGTTTGCAGGATTTCCTTCTTTTGTGATGAAAATAAAACCATGGTCTTTATTATTTTCTTTCATGATTTCTTTTCTAACTCCAAGCCATTTTTTATAGTAGGGGAGGAACATATCTTTTAATATGTATTTCGTGAGCATTTTTCCGTTAACGCCACGACCCTTAGTTTTAATCTTTTTAGTTGTTTCCAAGAAAAGCCCGTCAAACACAACGTTATCTTCATCGATAAGATCAGTTGTAAAGCTAGCTAATTCTGAGATTCTAGCGCCACAAGAAATGGCTAGAGCAAGAAGACATGCATCTTGAATCATATCGTTTTCATCAAAATATTCAAACAATTTATCGATGTCTTCTTTTTGCAAAACAGTCTTTTCTCTAACGTTCTCTTTGACTGGCTTTTCAATCTTAGATAATAAATTGCGGAAGAGGGGATAGTCATCATCAAAATAATTCTCTATCCACGCACTAAAACTTGATAGACAGCTGTGCATTTGTGCATATCTGTTCGGACTCCACTTTAATTCTGTTACACAAAAATCAAAGAAATCCATTAACTCTATTTTTCTAATATCAATAAAAAATTTATTATCATTGTGTTCGACATTCCAACAAAAGAAAATATTTAAATTCGATCTATAGCTTACAACAGAATTAGGAGAACGTTTTGTGGCAAAATTCTTCAAGAATCTATCTGTAAGCATTTTATTTTTAGGATTGATTTGCTCAATCAATTCTGGCGAAGTAATAACCTTCCTAAAAGTTTTTCTTCCTTTCGCCATAAGAACACCTCCTTTTCCTGATAATTTTCAAAATAAAAAAAATAAAAAGCTGGCGCTCCTTAGTGTACGGGAACACCAGCCTCAATCAATGCGGCATATATAATAATATTAATATCTCTTAAATCATACATAAGTATATCCCAAATAGGCTCATTACTATCAGCACCAGTATAATGACCGTGGGGAAGTGGGTCTTCAAACGTAACTTCTAATATTTTTGATTCAGACCATTCCGCCTTATGCCATCTTCCGCTTTTGCCTCGAACTTTACTTGCGTGAGCCATCATTCCAGAATCAAAATATATTTCAAAACCAGCACCTATATTTCTTGTTTTAATACCATTGTCAACAATTGTATTAATAAGCTGCATAGTTCTTATATACTCATGAGGATAATGACCAGCATAAAAATAATCTATCGACTCTTTAATTATAGCAAGCACTTCTTCTTTAACTTCTCTTACGGCAGTTTTGACACCTTTTGAAAGTTCTTTTTTAATAGCATCAATTTTCATTTCTACGCCTCAAAAGATGGAGATAAGATAGTTGTTCCATTAACATTTTTCTTAGTTTTATCAGTGGCAGCAGTTTCCCAATTCTTTTTAAATATATCTGTCTTAGCATATGCATCAAGCATTTTTTCGGCAGTAAGTTCTCCAGAAATATCACTCATAGATTTAGCTATGTCAATCATACTATTTAAATCAAACTCGCTAAACTTACGATCAAGATTATCAATAAGATTAGCCAAACTAGATGAAATTGGGTCAATATGAATACCAGTACGATATTCAACATTTAAATCAACTGCTCTTGAAAGTTCATCAATAAGACCGTCTTCGGCATTTTCCACAACAATATCTACAACTAGACTGTACGCATCAACAAACTCTTCCATTGCCGTAATACCGTTGTCTGCGTTCTGAACGTCTGACGTATCAATATCAGTGAATAATGCAATAATACAAAAATCAAACGCTAAATCTTTAATAACATAATTATAATTATCACCAACAAGCATATCGCTAACAGACGCAACAAACTGCGCCTTTCTATATGCATCAAGAGATGTATAGAAATTAATTGATACATCTTCACCATTAATGCTACACACATCAGTCATCATATCATTATTCATATTTTCCTCCCGAACAATTCATACTTTTCAGTTAATTCATATTAGCACTTCACCATGCTATGATTTTAGAAATTCATCAATATTCCAAAAATATCTGGTTCTTTTTTTATTTCCAGATATCTTAATTGCGTTATTAGTCAACAAATCCAATTCATTAAAACTAGATTTATCTATTTTCTTGCACATATCATTAAATGACACAACATCTTGAAAGTATGTTCTTTGTTCATCATTTTTTTCATCTCTAAAATTAAAGATAAATCCAGGTTTAACGTTGTCATAATTAGAACATTTCAACAACCCAATGATTTGATGTTTGTGTATCATTTTATTTTGTTCTTCATCGCTATTTATATCTTCAAAAGACATGCTTTTATATTTTGTAGTTTTTAGTTCGAAACAATAGAGGACTCCAGCTTTAGAATCAAAGACTATAAAATCAAATGGATTCTTAACAGAGAATCTTGTATCGCTTCTTTTAGTAAAAGATTGAGGTGGGTCTGGTATTCTTATAGTGAGACAATAATCTGGAATAGATTTTTTTATATCTTCCTCAAATTTCTTTCCAACGTTTGATGCCATAATATTCTCCGCATTTTACTTTTTATTGTTATCTTTTGTGCCCCATTTATCACGGTACTTTACATGGTCTGATCTAGAGAAAACAAAAACAAGCTTATGATCTCCACCAACAAATAGGTCGATCAATTCCGCTCCCCATTCAATATAATAAGCGCTTTGAATGCAATTACGGAAGAACACACAGTCCTCTGCTTCATATGCTTTCCCCGTTAATTCGGATACGGAAATCATATCTTTGCCTTTCATTTAAATCCATATTTTTACACATTTCTTCATATAAAACACAACGTAAAAAAAAGGGAAACATTAAACACTTTCTAGTGAACAACATTTCCCTCCTTATATACTTAATTAAAATATTATTCACACAATGACAAAACAATTATTCAACAACGGATTCTTCTTCAACAACATCGACAGATGGCTCAGAATCCTTTCTCTTTCTCTGTTTTGGCTTTTCGACCACATTAGAAGACTCGTCTTCAACAACAGGCGAAGCGGCAAATGTCTTTTTCTTCGCTTTTTTAATATCGTTAATAACATCTTTAATATTATCTTTTAGGCTATTAAAATCAGAAAGATCAACAGTGCCTAGTTTTTCACAAGCTTCTTCTTTTGTGTAAACACCAGTTGAGTATCCTTGTATAATCTGATAAATTTTATAATGTTCAGATGTGTCAGTGTGCTTTTTCCAAGGGGATACAGACATCATATCCCTACATGACAAGCATAAATAATATCCTTTGCCACAGATAGCGCATGTAGCATTGTTCTTTCCTGCCATTACATCACCGCCTTTCATTCAGCAGAACAATGGGGAAGGGGAGAGTAGTCACCCTTCCCCATGTCATCTCGGTATGAAAGTTATTCCTTCTCGTCACCAGCGACAATAATGGTGAATAGAGTGTCATCGCCTTCGGCGGCGCAGTAATCCTTCATCATGGTAAGCTCAAATGCGTGCTTGCCAGTTGCGGTAAGCGCAAGCTCAACAGACTCAGGATTGAGCTTTGCCTTGGGGCAGATAATCTTACCAGAGTAGACAACGTTCTCGTTGCACTTGTCGCGGAAGTAGGCATAGATAACAACACTACAAGCCTCTGGGAACTCAGAAGCCTTGTTGACGATGCGAACAGCTTCGGCGTTATTGAACTGGTACTCAACGTAAACCTTGCCAGTAAGACCAGTAGGAACGGTAATTTCACCGCCTTCACCCATCAAGAACTCGGTAGCAGAAGCCTGAGCGCCAGCCTTGTAAGACTTGCCAAGCTCGTTATCTACAATTGAATAAATATACTTAACATCATCTTTGTTGGCAGGCTCATGCTTTAGCTTAACCTTGCCATCGGCAATATCAAGAATGTCATAGGTGTAGTCAAGAATTTCCTTGCCAGTATCGCCAACTTCCTTCTTTGCGCCATACTGAGCGGCAGCAAGGTCTAGAGAAACCAGTGAGTTGGTAGCGCCAAAGGTTGCCTTCTTTGCGCGATAAAGGGTGGTAATAAGAGCGCCAACAGCGTCAGTAACCTCATCGCCCTCGGCAGTACAAGTTAGCGTAGGATCCTCAAGAGAGGTAAGACGGAATAGCATCTCACCAGTAGAAAGGTCATGTGCTGCAAGGGAACGAACACGGTCAAGGATAAGTTCATTCTTATTGAAAGCCATAATGCTTTCCTCCAATCAATTATATGAATATTTTAATTTAAAGGCTCTGTCACAATTTTAAGTTGATTATCAGAGCATACCAAGTTGTTACGTGTCGAGATATACTTCTTTCGGTAAAGCATCTACTTCGATAGCGGAGGTCTGACATGCGCATGGTGGAAACGCCGCAATCTTCTCAGATTGAAAGCGCTGGGCACAAGGGCAATATTCTTCATGTGCTGTTTAGGTCTGGAGCATTATATGCGTACTACGGCGTGCCAAGACCTCTTTTTATCGACCTGATTAACGACAGCTCCCCAAAGGGATATTTAAGCAAGCATATCGAGAAAAGTTATCCTTACGAAAGACTGTATTAATTCGCAACGATATAAACTGTTGCCGCACCCGTAATCGGCGGGAGTTCAATTGTTTCATACGGCTCTACATGTACAGTCTTAACATCTGGCCTACCTTCGATTTCGTTGCATAGTTCGCACATATATACAGTGCTTAAATCAATCTTTTCACTCATATTCATACCTCAATCAAATCAATTTCTGCTGCTATAAATGGCAGCTTCTAGTAAACTGCAAGATGCCACACAAGTTCATATAACTCGAATCCGCATAGGGAGACTCCTTTGGCAAAAGGTGTTTCTCCTCTTTGCTCGTATCCTTATGCGGAGAAGAGCTTGTGTGGCAACAATGAGGGATGCACTTTTGCAGGTGCGTCTCTCTCGTAGGGGCGCACTTTTATTTTTCAGGAAAGGGGTCACCATGGATCAGCAGCCACACACTGAATCCGAAGCAGCACCGCCAACATCAGAACAGCAAGGCACATTAGAGGAAAAGGTTTCCGAATCGGCAACCGTCGAGGGAAACGAAACAGTCAAAAAGCCTCACAACCGCAAACGAACGATTGCCGTCATTGCCGCAATCTCCATCGTCATAATCGCCATCTGCGTTTTCGCTCTCACGTATTGTCCCCATGAATGGACTGATGCGAACTGCACTTCTCCTAAAACATGCCAAAAGTGCGGCAAGACGGAAGGCGAACCGCTTGGCGACGATGGACATATCTGGGAAAGCGCGACTTGCACAAAACCCAAAACATGCTCAGTATGCGGCAAGACGGAAGGCACGGCTCTGGGCCATAAATGGGAAGACCAGACATACGAGAAGCCGAAGACATGCTCTAGGTGCGGCAAGACGGAAGGCAAGAGCCTCAAAGAAGAGACTGACGATCTAATCGACGATTTGAAGCAAGATTTAAAGCAGTCTGGAGAACACAAGCGTTATCATGTTACGGTTCGTTCCTCATAATGTAGCTGCAACAGACGAAACTAACAACGGTACGTATTGCTCAATGATACGTACCCACTTTTCGTCAAGCCGTAAGCAACGCTCGCACTTAAGTTAATCAAACGCCATCGCTCGTGTATAATAACGCCTTGGACGCGGGGCGTGCTCTCCTGAGCTTTTGAGGAGGTGATTGCTATGGATATAGATGAAATCAGAGGCATCTTAGTCGAGATTAAAGAAATCCTGCTTTTAGCAATCATTTTGATTGTTGTGATGTAATCACGCTTTAGCTACACAACGACAAAAGCCGCTCCCAAAAGCGGCTTTTGTCTTCTTAACTTGGATAAATGTCCGCGAGGGCGCGACCAAACGCCTCGCGTTCACTAAATGCATGTTATCACATCGACACTGCGACAGCTCCAATCTTCACAACTCTCAGGCCGCGAACGCTAGCGCATCCCTATTGGATATCTCTTTACATACAACCTTCTTTGGTAGAGTGAGCACTTTCCTCATTAAAATCTGCTTTCTTTCGGCATCCGAGTGTTTCGAATACTTCATGAAGTTGTGCCATGCCAGATACCCGTTCAGATACTTGGTGGCAACTCCGTTGAACCCTCGCATAAACTTGCTTAACGAGCTGTGATAGCTGTTCACACGCTGCACGTTGTAGATGCCCCTTTTGCTTTTGCCGCCTTTTACCTGCACGAGCTTGATGCCCTCGCTGTCAGCGAACTTCACGTAAGAATTCATCTTGTCTGTGACAAGCGTAGCATCCTTGTCTATCCTACCGCCAAGCACGTTTTCGATATCTTTTGTCGAGATGCGTCCGAGGTTGGAGACTTTTCCGATCGACAGACCGTTTCGATTGACGGCGCAGGCAACGCAGACCTGTTCTTTTGACAGTCCACGAACATGAGTCTCACCGCCGCGTTTATGCGGTTTTCGCGGCATGGTGAACGACTCGTCATTGCTGTGATTCCCTTTGTATGAGATAGGGAAGAACGTCTCGTCCGCTTCAACGATTCCGTCAAGCTCAACTTTATCGGACATATCCTGAAGCGCATCGAGAATCTTATGCCTCCAATTGAAGGCTGTGTTTCTGTGCATTTCGCAAATCTCTGCCGTCTTCCTGATGGACAGTCCTTGCATCATGCACGCGATATAGCGCTCCCACACGTCCAAACCTTTGTGCGTTCCAGACACGATAGAATTGGACGTGATATCGAAAGATTTGCCGCAATCACGACAGAGATAGCGCTGCTTTCCGTTGCCTTCCTGGTGGCCGTTACGAACAACGTGTATACACCCGCAATGAGGACACACCATCCCGCCAGCGAACCTCTCGTCAGTCATGAACGATTCCATATCGGACATGGTTGCGTTGGCATTTTCGAGCAGCATCATCTTGAGTTCCCGTTTCTCGGCAGCAGAAAGGTTCTTAATCATACTCAAGATATTGCCGACTGCCGACATGCCTGCTGCCCTCCTTGCGGGATAACTGGTTGAACGCTTATCGCAACTGCATTATTGCACGTTTGGTATTGATTATCAACTATTTATTGTGACATAGCTAATTTAAATATCGCCAGCCCAATTAAGGCGTTCTTTGTCGATTCCTTTAAGACTTGCGAAACCAGAATAAGCGCCCTGCAAAAGCAACTGCGCATCCTGAATTTTACTTATTCGCTTTATGCCATCGAAAAACGCATTTATCTTCATATTCCATATATTATCGTCTCCGCACATTCCGCACTTAATTGTCATGGCAGATATAAGGGGTTTAAGCGTGCTTTTATACGGTGTTCTAGAAGCTTTGATAGCGTCATCTCTAGCGTCTTCAATGAGATCCATCTTTGTTCTTTCATTAGCTGGCATCTCATTATTTCTTTTTAGCCCATGTATTGTTCTAACGGCATCGACTATTTGCGAATAAATCATTCTATCAATCGTTATATCTTTTTCCGTATTATACAAAACTATTTGGTCGTTTTTTTCTAATTTACAAACAACGAAATCCGCTAAATCAATATCCTTCAAAATAAGCTGAAGGGGATTGATCAGCATATCGTCCAACACATCCTGAGAGATAGAAGAAAGTTCTTCTTCATATTTCTCTTTATTGTCCATTAGCTCTTTGTAAATATTTTTTTTGCTTGATACGGCTCTTGATATGAACTTAATAAACAAATCGTAATCTTCTATTTTTGTATAATCAATTTGCTCTAAGTCCCACAATTGCCACTTCAAATCAGCGCCAACGGCAGTAAGAGTATATACCGCATTGAAGTATCTTTTCTCGCCGAAATCTGCTATCTGACCCAAAGTTGGTTGTGTAACGATTATCTTAGGGGCGATTTCAATATCACCGCCTCTATATATATCAAGCTCATCAACTTCAAACATAGTTCACACCATCTATTCTATGGCACACAAGGAATTGTTCAAATCAGTGCCTTCAAAAACCATCTTTCTATATAGATAATCTTTTTGAAAAGCTCCTTCGATATTGCTTGTTAACTTTAATTCTCCCAAGCCAATATCTTTTCTGCCATTTAATCTATTATCAATTAACGCTGAAAGATAGTCATTGCGATTATCAGTGATTTTTTTCACATTATCAACAACCATATGTTTTTCATGTGATACTATCCAAATCTCAATAGTTGGTTTAACAAAGGTATTGTTTCTTAAATATGAATTTGGTATATGCACCTGGATGGTAATAAACGTTTTAACGGTGTTAAGTGTAAATGGGTTTTGATTATAAGTAAAAATGCATTTATTGACTAGTTTTTCAGCTCCAGCAAGAGACGTAATTTCCTCATCTCCAATGGCCTGAATTATATCAATATCTTTAATGAATTCTTTGATGATTTTGTTTTTGGTTTTACCAATTATCAAACTGTTTGCCATTATAACAACGATCCTATCTCTACAATAAGGGAAGAGGGATAATCACCATTAGAATCAGAGAGAATCAATTTAAATTCTTCGTCAACATAATAATCATCATCTATCCCAATAATAATTTTATTATCGCTCTTTTCAACATCGAGAGCGTCAGCGAAATCACAGATGATTTCCCATTTCAAAGAAACATCGTTGACTTCGTTACCCTTATCATCAAAGAATCTTCCAACAAACGTTTGCGAATCTCCACCAGATTTTATTGTAGCTGTATCGTATGATATTACCGATTTGGATACAAAGCGATTATTCGCAGTATCGGTTTTTATATCTTCTTTGTCGATATAATCACAGATACCTAAATCAACTCTATCTGTCTCATCATTAAACGCATTTTCTGCAAGTGTAACTTTTACCAACCCTTTTTTACCATAAGCATAGCTTGTTGTGTCGTTTTGGGTTACGATAAATGTAGTCGGGTGATCAGTATCTTTATCAAGAAAGAATCTTTGAGGAGTTTTTAAAGCAACCGTATTCTCATCGCATGGCAATGTAATCATGTGCTGAGAAGACCCAACTGTAAACTGTTCGTTTGAACGTTCACCAGAGTTATATTGAGTAGAGTTGATATCATTACAAGGATATTCTAAAATATCGCCATTTTTATTTTGCCATTTCAAAAACCAATTACACAAAGTTAATTTACCTTGCCAATGAATGTTATCGATATTAAATGACTCTGTGCAAATAAGATATTCATCCGCCATAGAGTCATACAACACGTCACCGACAATAACAGGGGAGTCAATTAAAGTCTGGAACTTAACAGTAGAACCGTTGGCGTTCGAAAAGGATTTGTCATACAGTCGAATCCCTAAAGATTCTCTTCCTTCATAAGACTTTAGTCCAACTTCCCAAAAATAAATGCCGAAATTAAATGATGCATCATCTGCAAACGTTTCTTTTAGCAATTCTCTGCCATTCATGATATTTTCATTTCTTAATGACCCACCGCTAAGACTCATTTTTCTATTGAATCTATCTAAACATTTCATTATGATGCACCACCTTTCTAAAACATTCCAGGCTCATCTAAATGAACCTTATTCTTTTTATATCCAGCGCTTATCGAAGCAACATTTCCTTTTGCTCCTAACCATGCATAACGAGATAGAAGACCTTCGTTTTCAGATAAATACGTTTTGTGCATGGACATAAGTTTATCCAACATATTTGCTGGACTAAAAGCATTGAAATCAGTTGAACTTAGATTTACTTTAAGTAGGGTAGCAGTCCTAACATAAGTAGAATCGATATATTCCAAGAGCATGTAATTGCTTAAAATCTCAATTTCAACATCAGATAAATCGCAATTAAAGCGCTCTACAATATCATCCCTATCGTTCAAATCTTTTCTGCAAACATGAAATCTCGCAATCGCTGGAATGAGATAATCATGCAGATTTTCTTTTACCTCTTCCACAGTCATCATAGGGATTTCATAACTGCGAAATTTAGCCAAAAGATTTTCATATATTTTCTCATATGGAGTAGGCATGATTATTCACCCGTTTCCATTTTTTAACCTGCAAAAGAAACAAGGTCGATATCAAGGTGTTCGCCAAGAGCCTTAATAACATTGATGTTGGTAATCTCGCCACCAGCAACAAGATTCTTAATCTTATTAACGATTGAAATCTTTAGTTCCTTTTGACAAGATGAAATTGCATCAATCAACTTATCAATGTTTTCCTCGGTATAATTCTTACCATCAAGAAGATATTCGTACTTTTCATACGTTCTACCAAGACCAAGCTTCTTAACAACCCTTTGATCATTTGGCTTCAGCCACATATCTTTGAAGTAACTCTTATACTTTCTCCACATACCCTTAATAGATTCAAATGTCATAATCTCGACATCGCCAACCTTTTCCCATTCATAAAAATCGGAAGTGTTTGTATCAAGATAGCTAACATTTGGGATAAGAGAAACGACCTCGATTTCATCAGAATCGTTAAGAGGTTCTTCGGCTTTTTCTTCTTGCCTATGCTTGGCTCCACGACCCCTTGTTGTCTTTTCTTCTTCTTTGATTTCTTTATCCATATTTTTACTCGCCGCATTATCAACAGCCACAGCAGATTCCTCGGCAGTAGCAGAATCAGCGGCACGTTCAGTTTTGGTTGCGTTTGAAGTACGTGCCATAACCGAACCACCTTTCTTTAACTAAAATTCAAACTATATATAACCTTATTTATTAGGCGAAAGTAAACATGCCGAAATAAGGTGGAAGAAGCATACCGATGCCCATGCAAGTCTGAACCTGCATATCCATGGTCATATCATTGTACTTCTTACCAGTTGTGTCCATATCTGAACGAGTATCGCCAATGAACTCAAGCTTGATTGGCTTAACATCGCCGCCCATGATGAATAGCTGCTTGTCGCTTAGAGCAAGCTCGAAGGTGCCAGACTTTAGAGTCTGAGGAATAACCATGAGCTTATTGCCTTCCCACTCGCCAATAGAACCAGTGTTTGCTTTTGCTTCCTTCTGAGAATTAGCGAATGTCTTGTCGGGAACAATATCGACAAGCTTACGAAGAGCAGCCTTAGTGCCAGCAATGGTTAGGGAGCCATAACCGCCAGCTGCCTGAACTAGGTCGCAAAGCTTACCAAGAGCGTCCTCACTGTTACCAGAAGCAGAGAACTCTGATGGAACAGAATTTGAGACGTTTTGGAACTGAGCATAGAGACGATCCTGAATATACTTATTAATAGACTTGTAAACCTTATCGGTTAGCTTCTCAAGAGTGGTGATACCGAGAAGGAAACGCTCAAGCTCATCATATACATGAATGAAAATCCATTCCTTTGGAAGAGTGAATTCCTCACCAAGATCGATGGACTGACGATTAGTATCCCAATGATTACCAGCAAAAGATGCCACAGAAAGTAGGCCACCTTCAGAATAGAATGCAGTCTTGTCACCAAGAGCGCGATTCTTTACCTCTACGAATGCATCAATGAATGGAGACTCAAGAACATCCTCTGCAATAGTGGTATTTACAATCTCTTCGATAATCTCGAACATAACGATGTTGTTGCGACGATAAGCCTGATAAAGAGTTGCGCCCTTTAAAATGTCGTTGTTAATGGTTTCGCGAAGATGGTCTTCGAGGTCTTTCTTAGAAACCTTGTCACCGTCCACATGGAGAGAGAAATCGCCACGGGCAAGATCGAGGGCAAGGTCGTAGACCTGCATTTCTTCGGTGCTAAAATTGAACTTTGGCATAGTCTATATCCTCCTTAATTAAATTAACCCAGAATCTTAACGCGGGCTTCGTACATTTCGTTTGCATAACCGTACTCATGAGCAGCGGTAACTAGAGTACCACCAATCATACGCTTACGCATAACAACAGCCTCCATAGCTGGGTCGGTAACTGCTGGCTCGCTATCGGCAGCAGCCTTATCAGAAGCGACAAGCTTGCCAGTAGCGCTATCGATAGTAAGGAAAGCGCCTAGTTTCATCTTATCGCGAGTAGCTGGGGTAACGCCCTCGATGGTAATGCCGAACTCGTCATTAATCTTAACAACGCGAACACGGAAGGGAGTGCCAGCAGTGATAACAAACTGGTCACGGCGCTGATTGGTGATGCGGCAAGTATCCTCAGTCCATGCTGGCTGATCAGCTACAACTACCTTCTCACCATCCTTGAAACCAGGAACAAACTTGTAGATATGCCCACCTGGTTCAACCTGCTCGCCCATATAGCCGAAGGTGCCGTTTTCAATGTCGGTATCTGCAACGCAATCAAAAATGCGCTCGGCAAAATGAGTGCTCGCCATATTGGCAGACTCAAAAACAGTATATTTAGCCATGCTAAATTCCTCCTTTAATAATTAAATTGGTTTATCGACTAACGTGGATATTGCCATACTTTGTATGAACATATCCGTTGTCGATGTCATCTTCGTCGTTATCGTTGATAACACCTACAACAGCATTGTTAGAATCCTGCTTGCTGAAGTTGTTCTTAGAACGAACAGTCTTAACGTAAAGCACAGCACATTCTCTTTCAATGTCCTCAACAGACATCTCATCTTTCTTTTCCTTTAGAGCAGAGAATTCTGCGTTCTCAGAAAGCACGTCCTCATATTCAGAGAACTTTGAATCTTTCTGTGCATTAATCTCATTACTCTTGCGCTGTTCCTCAGAAGCAACATACTCATCGTACTTAGGCTTAATCTCATCGTATTCAGCCTTGATTTTCGCGTAATCAGTCTCGGCAGTCTTAGCTGCGGTATTTGCTTCATCAATCTTTGTTTCTGCTTCAGTAACCTTGGCTTCGGCTTCGTTTACCTTGGCGAAAGCAGCTTCCTCGATATCGATAATATGCTTTCCGAAATCAAATGCGCCTTCTGGAGCAGCGGATGCGCCCTCTTCATAATTTTCGTAGGAAATCTTTTTTCGTGACTTATTATCAAAATCAATCTCTGGCTTATCTCCGTTAACAGAGAAAGAGAATCCATAATAACGATAGCCATCCTGTTTGTCAACGACGATTACCTCATTATCCTGAATATCAACAGCATAATAACGTTGAACGTCTTCGCCCCAGCAATTCTTCATAGTCGCAAATTGACCAACCATAACGCAGATATCATCAAACTGCTGCATTGCAGTTTGTGCAAAATCAGTATCGGTTTTTGGCATATTCCTAACACCTCCTTGTTCGTTTTTATCATTCACCAACTTAGTGAAAGCTGTAAACTTATCGTTTAATTCGCTTTGAATGTTCTGAACAAAATCGTTCATAGCAAATTGAACTTCTTTTAATTTAACGTTTGCGTCAGTCATGGCTGGCATGACATCTTCGCCAAGCATACAACATCCATCAAATCTAAAATTCTCAAAATGAAATATGCCGTCATCATCCTCGTAACCATCAACAGATGAAACCTCTAACTCCATCGACTGAGCCTTTTCAGAATCACGACAAAGTATATCGGTTGAATCGCTAAACTTTTCCCATAGCAATGCATCCACCTGTAAAAATTCACGCTCTTGACCATCTGAGCACATCTTGGTAATCCACCTTGGATTGCATGTTTCTGGGATAACACCATATGCAGACCCAAGATATTTCTCTTCTATACCGTTTTTAGTTCTTGTAAGAATATGCTCATGACCCTTAAAATCATTTTCTTTAGTGGTCTTGTTATATTTTACAAATCCTAAGACTGGAGTGTTCTTAATAGAATCAACGCATGAATCAACTACATCTTTTGTAAAAACACTGCCATTGAGATTTTTACCAGTATGAAGCACATCAATCGTTATGTTTAAAAATCTAGTGTCATCATCTGATACTTCTCCATTAACAGAGAATGTTGAATGCAACGAGGTTATTTTATTATCCATAAAATTTACCTCCCGAGACAACTATCAATCAAAACAACCATTTCTTTTTATTTGCTTCCCATTTATCAATAGCGTCATTAATAGAATCATTTTGTTCGAAAACAAACACCTTAGATCCTTTAACATTATCAACCCTTAATAACTCGAAGCCATTTTTCACAAGATAGTCAGCTAATTGTTTACCCTTGCAATTAAATTCATTATTCATGCAAAACACCTCGCTAACTACATGCTATTTTTGTCACCGTCAGATGTTTTCTCACCCTCATCTGACAATATCTCGCCCTTATCAGAATTCTTAGGCCGACCAACTTCTTCTTCAGTAACCTGTGCTGGTTCGGTATACGATGTGGCAAGAGGGACAAAGTTCGTATGGAAATCGAATATGTCATTATGCAAAACAAAAGACCCCAACGTTCTCGATGGAGTCATGTCAAGAGAAGCAAGCCATTTATCTATACAAGACACGCCAAGCGTCACAGCTTCCTTGTAACGCTTTGATACATTGTCTCGATTGAAAATAGTAATGTCTAAGAGGTAAAAATAAAACTTAAATGTAGATTTATTATACTTTCTAAGCTTTATATATCTGTTTACCCATCTTTCGAATTGTCTATATAAGCTATAAATAAATCCAGAATCGTTCTCAACAGACATTGTTATTGCGGTAGCAGAAGCAGAACCGTTAAATAACTCTTTTGATGCACCAGAAGAATTGTATATTTCATCAATTGCATCGGATACATTGTTTCTTGTATTGCTAGAATCTTTAAAGCTAACCGCTTCTCCATCAGAACCAAGAGTGTGGATTAAACCGATATCGTCACTCATACTTTCTCTATTGATTTCTGCGAAAACCCCAAGCGTTTCTGGTGTAAGCAATGGTTTGTCAACCGTGCTTTCATCAATAGGAACTTTAACCATAATAGCTTTATAGTTATCAGTCCTGGCAGATTGCAATTTCAATTTCTTATATGTATCGAGATTGAGAATATCTTTAACCAATCCGATTAGAAGAGGGTAGGGGTAAGTCCATTGGCTATTCAGTTTTATGCAAATCTGTTTATCTGCTGGAGGCACATACCAATTCGATTGTTGTCTACCTTCAAGATAATCTAAATATGCTTGTTGAACATAATCTGGATATGCGTTTAATTCTATTTGATTTATTGATGACAAATTAATTTTGAAATTATATAAACCATCCTGAACTTGATATAATTTACATATCCTATAATCAAGTTTCTGGAAAAAGAAATCTGTTGAACTTTCAACAACTAATCCACAATAAATATCTTGATAGGGAAGGTACTTCATAATTTTAGAGAACTCATGCTTCAGATTCATGTTTTCAAGTTTAGCAGCTAAATTCCCATACTGCTTCTTAATTGTCTCAACCTTTGCATTGTCTCTTACATCGTACAAATCAATCCACCAACAAAATAACGCCATATTGCTATATAGATTATTCAACCTGAAATAATGTGGCGATATTCTCATAAGATAAGCAGACGCTTCCATTAAAACTCTATATCCGCTATTAGGATGTCTAATCGCAAATTCAATATCCTCAAGCCTAATTTTCCCAATGCATCCAGTTTCTAAAATTTTACTATTTAAACAAAGATCGTTAATCATCAATCTGCTAAAAGAACTCCAATCAATTTTTCCTTCTTTTTCAGATTTGCTAAACGAATTCTCATCTTTGATATAATCTTCTTTACTGTATACTTCGGTATATTTAGAATCATCATTTTTACTTTCATCAGCCATTAAACCAACTCACCTCCTTAATACGTTTATAGCGTTCGTTAATACATATTTGGTTTTTTATTCAACCGTCTCATTTTATTAGCGTAATCTTTAATATCAAATGAAATGGTTCGTTTCTGAAGAATCTCTCTTTCGAGTTGGCATTGAACATAATAGTTATAAGCTAACGAGCTATACCTGTCTTTTCTCATGCCAGATTTTTCAGTTATCTTAATGTTCGTTCCCTTTATTTCATGTTCGAGTTTCGTAAGCTCATATATCAACAACGTGGTTTGAATATACGGCATTTTATATTGCATTTGCTCAAATGGTTGCATTTTATTGAATCCCTTGATTTTATCACCAAGAATTTCATCCGCTTCAAACTCAGAAACAAGAAGGTTGATTTTACCTTGTTTGAAACCACTTCTGAGCAAAATACAAATCTCGTTATTAAAAGATGCGTTTGCCTTGATAGACCAAATAACCTTTGGAGCATTTGGTACCTTACATCTAGCCGCCATATCTTTATCGTTGCAGCAAGATAATGCGCTATATAATTCTCCCGTTTCTGAGTCTACCATATCTCTGATAAGAGCATCGAACACGCCAAGTCCACTACCATTAGTATCGAGTACGAGATCGGTGCATTTATATATTTTGAATAATCTTCGAACCACAAGGGCAAGTTCATCAGTATTAAGCCCTTCGTGGTTTTCAAGATATACAATGTTTGATATAAAATTATTGCTATTTGTCGGAATAGCGCTATTAATTATAATTGAACTAGCGTCATTCTTATGTTTGTTTGAAGCCATCAAAGCAACGTCAACAGACATAATGCGCCTTTCATTTGCAACCAAATCAGGAACTTTATATGTCTTACTGCTTATGAGAGATGGGGGATAAACAGCTGTTTGCAAAGTTCTTCTGCATCCGATATCATCAAATGAGAAGAACGCGCCTTCGGTATCGCCGAAGAACAAGCAATCCATTTCCATACTCCACTTTGTATCATCAAAGTCTATTTCAGACATTTCATCCTGAAGCGCTTCTTTCTGCAAAAGACCTTCTTTAACAGATACCTGATATGGAAGTCCACAAATAAAATATTTCTTTGTATCATCTAAAAAGTTGACGGTATAAGCCTTCGCCTTTTCAAAAGACCAATGAGACTTATACCACGCAGAACTCATATAAAATTCTTTGTTTCGTTCTAGAAGATGCGCGTATTTTGGATTATTCAGATAATTTGGCTGTCTTGGCGCAGTAAGAAATCTTCTGAGAACAGTGTTGATTGTGTTAAGATCAACCATTCTAAACTCATCAACTAAAAGAATATTTGCACGCGCACCACGACCAGAATCGGCAGCAGTGACAACTCTTATCCACGAGCCATTCGCAAACTCGATAACAGCTTTATTCGCTCCAACGGCAGCATACGTTATTTCTCTTTTAAGATTTTCAGAACCCCATCCGTAGTTCTTCATAAAATCATCTGTTATCTTCAACAAAACTTCATTTGCCTGTGGTCTTGTTGCAGATGCAACGCAAATTTTTGTTTTGGGGAATAGAATACATCTAACAACACAGAAGAGCGCTGTTAAAAACGTCTTACCCTGACCACGCGCTGCCAAATACATAAAGAAGTCGTTATGCATCATGGCATACAACAATATCTTTTGAAACAATTTAAGATTTACATTCAAATAATCTTTTACAAAACGATGTGGATTCTCTCTGTAAAAACCAGCCCACGCAGCAACGCCGTTCATGATGCGTTCAGATTTTTCATTTGCGACTTCTTTTTCAGACATTTTTCTGTTAGCATTCTTAGCCATAACGACACCGCCTAACTATCGTCTTCGATAGTGCCGCCGAAAATAGCATCAAACAAAGCCTCATTATCTTCATCGCCATCATATTCTGGTTTTTCAACAGTATATTTAGCCATGTACTTGTCATAAAGTTTCGACAATCCATTTTTAAGACCCATCATCTTTGCAAGATGACCCTTAAAGAACACATTTATATAAAGACCTATCTTATCAACATCGCGCAAATCTTCTTCGACTTCTGGTATCGGCCTTGTGTTTTCCCACTTATCAATCAGCGTTCCAAACGTTTGATTGTCGGCAGTCGTATCTCCAGAATTTTGCTTTGGCTGCAACTTAGCAGTCTCAAGCAATTTTTGAAATGTTGCTGTTAAATCTTTTGTATCACTCTTAGCTCTAGTAGCTTTAAGTATTTCAAGCTGTGTGAAACATATGTTTTTAAATATTTCTTCTTGAGCTTTTGTGTTACACTCGTGTCTAGCAGTCCAATCATTATATTGTTCATAAAGAAAAAGATAATCTTCGTTTTCGAAGCCAGTGCCGAAAATCTTTATGGCAGCTTCAATTTCTTTCTTTTTATCCTCATCTTGATCTGACAAATCAACATCTTTAAAGGCCATATTCTTCTCAGAAATCGTTGTGTCATAATCTTTACCCTTATATTGGGTTAATTTAATTTGTCTAATATAAGTTGCAATGACAGAAGAGGTTAATCCTTTTGTATCAATTTGTTTTATAACGCTGTCAAAAACATTGTTGCTATAATAAATATCAAGAAACATGCACATTCTTTCAACAGCTTTTCTATCTGGATTACTGTAGCCAAGTTTCTTATATGCGGTTAAATAATGTTTATATAATTTTTCAATGCATTCTTTGCAATAAGGAATCTTACCAGTTGATTTAAATAGAATGCTATCAGAACTGTAAAATTCTCTTTCATTGAAATCTTTATCGCAGCATATACAATGTAGTGTCGAAGCTGCTTTTCTACTTTTTGTTTTATTTTCTTCCATACGACACTACACCACCTTTCTTCACACTGAAACGCAAAATCAAGCGTCGTATATTATTAGAATTTCATGTCATAAAGACACTCAAGACCATTCTCAGTAACAACAGAAATCGTTTGTTCTGGTTTGTTTTTAAGTCTTTTATCCATACAATAATTATCAGAACCAGACATACATCCAGACTGAATTACTTTAGTATCGTAAACAGTTGTCATGGCATTTGTATGCCTATGACCCAAATATACAAGAGCTGGTCGCATTCCAAACATAAGAGTAAACTTTTGAACAACATTACCTGGGGAATCTTTATCTCCATGTGATGCCATTACAATATTCCCTCGCACACTAAACATCGCAATTGATTCTTCGATATTATTATTGTGAAATGTAATGTTCTCGAAGTTTTGCAGCTTAGCCTCCAAGAATGGAATAGCAAGATGATCAATGTTTTCACCCTTTAAAGAATCTTCTTTCTTTGGTGAAATCCTAGAGTGATTGCCAGGACACATATAAACATTGACTTCTTCGAAACGATAACTTAATTCTGATAAGAACTGTGAAATATAATTGGCGGCAGTTAAGAATTGGTCAATTAGATTTTGATTATTTTCAATTCTCAATTCTGTATGAATTATACCGCTAACCAATTCAGACAAAATTACGTGTGCATTCTCAGACCCATGCCTTAATTGAACTTCAAAGATTTTATCTAAGTAGTTGTTCATTCTTTCTCTGAGAACATCTTCGTTGAACTTATTAAAATAATTATCTATTTCAATACCAGTGTGTAAATCTGTCATAGAGATAATTAAATCGTTATCGGATTTAAGAACTCCATCAAACTTTTTCATCTCATCGTAAAGGAGAGGGTGGCAGTCGCTTTCAGCGATGCTTCTCAACACCTGGTCTTTGAAACTTTCTTTACGAGCCTCTTCGCGAATAACACGTTTAAGCTCATTTCTTTCATCTCTTACTTTTACCTTTTGCTTTTCAAGCTCTTGCTTTTGAGATTGTAGTTCTTTTAAATATTTGCCATCGCTTATCTCACCGAAAACTCCAGCATCATAAAATCTCTTAGCTTGTTGATATGGTTTCCTGAATGCAGAAGAAGAGAAGGGCATATCTTCGTTACCAATCTCTTTGTTTATAACATCAGCAATATCATCCCAACTCATATCAAGTATTCCAGAATCTTTTGCCTGTCCAAGTCTCCAAATAAAATGTTCTAGATTCTCAGACTCATCCATGTGAAAGTTCACGTATGGCACCTCCTTGTTTTTCATCTTGTTTTTAACCCAACAAGATGTTGGTGAAATATTTGATTTTCACAAATATCTTCCAAATTTTTATTTCATACACTGTTGGATGTTCTAGGTTTAAACTAATTTCACCCTTAAATAGAAAAAGAGCGACAGCATAAGCGCTATCGCTCCATATTCATCTAGATCATCTTTGTATCATAATTTCTTTGCTGCTATGGCTGCAAAAGCAGCCACAACAACAGCAAAGAAAGGTGTAAAAATATGAATGCAAAGATTATGGCGTATGAATAATCACATTCATACGCGACTATATAAACAGCATAGCGCTGGTTATATAAAACTATTTAATTCCAGAACTAACCTTTTCGCAATAACTTCTTGTAATTTTTGCCTTTGGCTTTATCTTGCTCTTGGCGATAATAGATTCACCAGTTAGGTTATTAATTTTTTCATGCTCTGGAACATATGTCGCATCAATGACAATGCCTTCAAATAATCTAATCGATACATCTTCGTTCTCATTAGCAGAAGAGAGGATATCAAAAACCTTATCTTCTGTTGCATCATAGATTTCTTTGACAAGACGTTTGCTCTTATCACATTCATTCGAAATCTCATTGATCAACATATCTTTGGTATATGTATTTTTTATCTTATTTTTGTTATCCATCGAATTCCTCCATATTAAATATAATAGAAGGCGTTTGAAAAATGCTTTGAAATATTTACTTTCCATATAACCGACATTTCGCATTTTTCAAATTGCCTTAATTCCATGTATTTTGCATTTTCTGTTTTTTAACATATAACCTTAATAGTGGGTTATTTGATTAAGAAGTTTGCGCTGTGGACATTTTGATTTTTGCCCTTTGTTCGCGCTTTTTTAACCTATAATATTCTCGCCTATATTCCTTATAACACTCGCCGCATCTACAAGTCTCATTATCCTTAACATCAACCTCAAACCACTCACCACAGTCTATACACTGGATATCTTTGGTTTTCTTATGAATATTATTTAGAAGATTATCATATAAAATATCTCCATAACATAGCCATAACGCTGCTTTATGTTTGCTTTTCTTAACGTCATACAGAAATTTAACAAGTATATCTGCTATTTCCTTATCATCATATCCAAACTGAGATAATTCATTTTTTATTTCATCAGATGCGTTTTTATATTTCAAACTTTTAATATATTGAGATTTTCTAACAACATCAATAGAGAAAGTTTTGTCAACACGTAAAGCATTTTCAAGTATAAAATGATGTTTACTATTAAGTTCGCAATACTTAACAATCATTGGATCGGTTTCTTCTTTAATTAGTTTCCCTCTGTCTGTAAATTTATATTTAAATTCAATATCGGTATTACCCATCATCAATCTATAATCGATATTATCCAATCCAAGTTTTCTACAATTGATACGAGGATTGGGTATTGCATTCTCAAGTTTGTTCACAAGACTTTCATTAGCGCTAACAACCTGATGCTCACTCTTATCCTTTGCATAAACAAAAAAGTGGGGGAGAGGGTCATTGGTAAAATCAGTAATCAACTCTTTCTCATAATCTGGTCTTTCTGGTTTATACAGAGTTTTGGCATAGTCGATTACAAAATTATTCTCCATGCAAAGCAACCTGATAACATCGATTGCTTGTTTCTTTTCCTCATCAGTTCCAGAAATAAAAACTTCGCTATTCCAAATCTTAGAGATATTATTGCTGTATATACCGATATTCCCACCAACAAAAGCAGCGTTAAGACCATTATAAATAGCGGCATTGTCAAGATGAACTGGTTCTGCTTTTCTCATATTGTAATATAAAGGAACAATATCAAATCTGTCTAAATTTCTTTCGGCAACTTTTATAAGAGTTTTATCGGCAACAACCAAACTCTTATCGCCATCAACATCGAATTGAAGAATCTTGCTTATCATATCCTTGCAGCTAGTATAAACCGCATCTGTGCAAAACCATTCTCTTATCATTGTTTGTCTTTTGCCATATTCACGACAAGCAACGTTATCTCTAATCGCATGTTCCATAAATAAATGAGGTGATCTAAGACAATCAAGTTTATTATCTTTTCTAAACAGCCAGCAAAAAACCTCACCATCGTCAATCAACCCATTTGGATTTTCAATTCCCATAAACCAATGTTCGCAAGCTGCATAGAAATCTGGCAAGAGGAAGGTGTACTTCCCGTGAACACTAAGCTTTCCAGCTTTGAACTTTTTAACCATACTATCCTTGATATCTCTTAATTGAGACTTGGCGTATTCATCATTTAGCAAAGAAGGGTAGAGGTCGATTGCTTTTTGAAAAGCCGTCTTATGCATGTTGTAAGGAGTGACACCGAACACATCCTTGATATTGTCAACAGAAGAGCAAAGGTTGTTAAGCTTGTCAATAGATTGCTTAGCCATATCCACAATCTCGTCATCTGTAACATCTGTTAATGTTTGAAGCATTTGATAGTTGATTGTCGCATCTTTGATTCTATCTTCTTCAACATTTGTCATACCAGCCGTGCAATTGTATTTCTTGAAAAGATACTTGTATTGATCCCATGATTCGTAATACTTATGCATCTTGAATTGAGATTTCGTGAATATAACCTGGATATCTTCAGCGACAACATCGTGTTCTTTACCGTAAATATCTTTAATAATAGGAGAGCAACAATTTACTTCGATGAACCTTTTAAAATCAAAAGCTCCAAGCAAACCTTTTACCCACGGCAATCTGACCATGCGATTCTTACCCATGCTTGGCAACATCATACCAGCACCATCCGTATGCGTAATAGGTACATGACCAGTTGTTCTATTCACAGAATAATCTTCATCGTCAATCAAATCGTATGTTCCAAGAACCTCTGTTTCGAAATCGTCTATCACAATCGTCTTATCAATATCGAATTCGTCCCAAACATCAGTAGCGGAATTAGCAAGAGCAAGGTAGGCAAGATGTTTGTTTGGATTGTTGCCACCTTTTGCGTTGATATCGTCAACGGTAAGTCCGCACATAATAGACTTCTCGCACTTTTTCCAAACAGATTCTTTCACGAATACGCATTTCTTGGTTCTAATTTGACCAGCAGAAGAGGTGAAGTAAATGTATTTCTCGCCTTTATACATGAAACCATGATAAATAAGATCTTTGATAACATCGAAATAATAAACCTGAATCACCATGAAGTCTTCACACAACTCGTCTGGTTTGGCACCAATCGTTCTCGTGAAATAAGAATCAAACACCGAAATGATATTCTTCTCAGACACCTGGTTGTCACACAAAGTTCTAATGTGATGCTTGCCACCAGACTTGATGTTCTCTTCAACTTTGTTGGAAAGAAGATCAAGTAATGTGTTCTTAGTGTTTTTAATTTTCTCGTTCTTCATAGAGATAAGATTCTTATAGTTGCGATACTTTTCTCCAAGCTCTTTCAGATATCCAGCATTGTCTCCATGAGAAGAGAAGTCGTACTCGTTCTTGTAAATCGCCGAAAGACAATCTTTGTCGATTCCATGCTTTGAAAACTCATCTTCCATTTCCTTAGTTCCGACAATCGTTCTTTTTGTCTTCCCGTTAGAACCCTTGATATTTCCGCCATTCACAAGAATATTTCTCTCGGCTCTAAGCTTATGGTTCATCCAATGCAAATGAGATTCTTTTCCATCGTAAAAGTTACCAGTATCAAGAGAGTATACGTTTATCTGTTTATCTAGCACATTTGCACCTCCTAACAGTATTCATATTCGCGACGCTAGTAGCGCCGATTGTCAAGTTTCTTAAATCAAATTAAAAAATGTCTGTAGCGAAACCGATGATGCAAGCCACGATAAAAGCACATGCGTAAAGTCCCATAACGTTAACACCTATCTTTCATAACTCGTTTTCAAACTCTGGGTACAGCATATAACATTATCAGTTAATTGTAAATATCATTTTCGTATTCTTTCCAAAACCATTTAACGTAATCATCGTAATTGTCTCCACCTTCAACATCGTCAATGCCAGAGCAGTACAGCCTATCATCTTCTGGTGGATAGAAGTCGTATTCGTCTAGCTCGTAATATTCATCAACGCAACCAACGTTCTCGCACTTTAAATATCCGATTGATCTTCCCATATCAAACACCTCCGTTCTCATCGAAGCAACCCTGGTTATCGATGAGCCTTAACATTTTCTTCTTGTTCTTTATCTCAATTCCGTAATAATCTTCTCCGCTTGCGAAAAGATGCTTTCCCTCTCGCTTGTAAGCATTGCAGAAGATCGTATGAGTAGTCATCCATTTCCCGTTTACCTTAACCCTTGGCAACGACTCATAGTATATAAGCCCGATTTCTTTAAGAACTTTGATTGATTCGGAGAAAGCTCTTGGAGTGATATCCAAATCGCTTGCCATATCGCAATAGTAACCATTATACGCTTCTGGCAATCTCAGCATTCTCTTCTCGATGCTTTCTCCTGCTTCCTGTGCAGACAGCTTGTTCGGCCTTCTGCTAATCATCATTCTAAGATAGGAGAACACTCTGATCAGAACATCTGGATTGACATATGTATCTTTCTTATTGGGATTCTGCCAAGACAGTATCTTCTCAACCTCGTCAAGGTAAACAGTCGCAAACCTCTTCTTGTTCGTTTGGCACTCTTCCGTTATCTTAGATTTGTTTATAACAGCAGTGCAGCAAGTTGAATTCGCAATCTTATCCTCTAAGTCCAAATATCCTTCGTCCTCAAGGAACTCAACCGTTTTCTTAAACTTATCGTTTATTCCTCCTTTATGTCTATCTGGATTCTTACCGCACCATTCAACCATCTTATTCAAAGAGAACATAGCTTTCCAATTCAACCCTCTGTTAACAGAGAAGAATGAAAATGCGGTTACAAGCCTATCTCCAATATCCTTGTTTCTTTTCAAGATGATTGAAGAAGGTATGACGAAGTAAGTTCCAGAAGAACCGTCAAGCTCTTCGATAGAAGACCTTTCGTATTTAGATGCCGACATTCAATCACCTCCAAACATCAACCTAAAATCAATTTTTATCAATGTACAATACTGTATTCTATTGTAAAGGTGCGTTAAAAAGTGCCGACCACCCACAAATAGTGTGGGTGGTTTCACATATTATATCAAAACCACCCACAAAAATGTGCGGATTTCTGCAACTCCTAACAATAAGATAATATAACAATATAGATAATATAGCGCAACAGGTTTTGAAACTCGGTCAATAAATAGCAACGTAGGCCATAAACTAATCGTTTCAATGCTGGCGCACCAATCAACAACGATGCTTACGCGCCAATTATCTTTACTATCACTTTTAGTATATGGAGTTGGCTTCAAATAGGCAAAGAGAATTTAAAAGCTTTTTAAAAAATTTCTAGTAAAGATATAGTCAACATGCTTATATATGGTTTTACAAAAAAAACAAATGATTAAACAGATATATACCTATCAGAAATAGACTCCGTTATTAAGCGTATATAACCATAAATTAATGCAATCTATTAAAGTATTTCCCAAAAACAGACGGTAAATTGCGAAATTTTATTTCACTAAATAACATTATATCAAGGTTGAATTGTTTGTTTTATTCGGATGTTGTTATCGTACTGTATTGCACTTATATGATGTGTATTGTTCTGTATGGTTGGTGTGTAGTTATATTTATTGGTGTTCTATATTGATTTGTTTTACCTGGTGAGAATGATATATATTAAATACTTATACGTTGATTAGAATAGTCTCTTCCGTTGACGTACCGTAGTTTTTAATGAGGTATATGTAGTTGCATATATATTGGTATGTATGGTGATTTTACAGCTGATTTTAATAGAAAATATCATTTTATTTTAAAAAAACAGCATAAATTATCGATTAACAAAATAGAAAATCATGAGGATTCATTGATCGCAAACAGTAGATTTGAATTGATTTTTTAAGTTGATTTCTTTGAATTTATTGAGTTGTTTATTCAATTTATTCGCTTGATCAGACTGCTTAATTTCGATATTTTTTCAGTGTTGGTTGGAGAGTTTTATTGTGCTTTGATCAGATTTTTTCGGTTGTGTTTAGATGAACTGCATAAGTGCCCTTCCACGTTCTCGACCTCGTTTCAAGGTTTCAATATCCCCCCCTCGCACGTCCTCGCACTCGCCCTCGCAAGCTCTCGCAAGCGTATACGCCCCTGCTTCTCGCCGAAAAAACGGCGGCGGCGAACTCTGTATTTTTTCGCCGCTCCAAAACTGTAGGAATGGGGGGGGTAGTTCGTGGAATGTTCGCGCCTGACGTGGTGCGCGTCTGGTGGGGTGGTCGCGTCTGGTGGAATGGTGGGGGCTTGTCGTGGTGGACGTCGGCGCTTCATTGCTTCGACGTGGTAGCGCTTCGCCGTCTGGTGGTGGTGGTGTCTGGTGGAATGGTTCGGACGATTCGCCGCCTGTTGCTCGCGGCTCTATAACTAAACACGCCCTTACGCCTTCTCGCGCCCCTCTAGCGCCCCACTTTCTCGCGTCCTTGTTCCTTACACCTTCGCGCTTCAAACACGCCCTTATAATCGCCCTCGTGGCTTCTGATGGGGTTTCAAACGTTTTGAACAACAAACAAAAACGAGGGCGCAACCTCGCGACTGCGTCCCTCGTGCCCCTCGTGTATGTCTCGCTGCTGCTGCTACGCTTTGAGTAGCTGACTTAGTTAGTTCGCTAACTTATTATCGTGTACCATAAACGGGACACGCTACAATTATTTCATATTTCCTACACATTTCAAGTTTACGTTTTCGCAGGTCAAATACCTATTTTCGATATTTTCAAAAAAAACGACGAAAAACGTTGACGCGTATATTGCAACGGCGTAGTATATGCATTGTCCGAACGGGGGCAACCAAAACCGTTCCGATGGTACTACCGTTAGGTACCGACGTGGCGAGGGACTACGCGCGACAAGCGTAAACGTGCAACACTTCGCGATACACGGACACTGTAGATAATGGGGTGGGCGCAGGTGAAACCTCACCACAACAACGGGCACTTGTCCGCAAGCGTTCGCGCTTGCGTTTGCCCGTGCTTGACTGAAAGCATAGCCTAACATTGTAGGTTGCCCGCAAGGCGGTAATAATGCCGTCATGACGAAAGGGTATACCATGATTAACTACAATGAGACTACCGTTTACACCGTGCGGCTTCATGTTATCCGTTGGGATAGCGAAACGGGTATAAAGCTCGATAGTTGCCGAAATTCCGTTAATTTCCCAAACAGGGCGGGTGCGGCGAATTCCGCTTATGCGAAGTTCACCGAACTTGTCGGGGAATGGCAAGCCGAACTTGCCTTAACCAAAACGGTAAACGTTTCGGCAAACGTTGAAATGCTTGTCGAAGACGTTTGCAATGGGAATAGAATTTCCCTTGTGTATTGGAGTGACGAAGTTATTCGGTAGTAAGGCGTGGCACGGTTTATCCGTGCTACCGCCTTGCGGGCAAACCTACGATGAAAGGAATTGCAATGTTGTACGAAGCACTCACCACGCAAGACGTTCGTGAACTGAAAGCGCGTTCTAAGGCGCAAGGTTGGCAACCGCTAGACGTGCAAGGCGCATACAACCGCGCATATGTGCGGTTTAGAAATGGCGTTTGGCAACTGAAAAGCTATGATACCATTGTGTTCGAGTATCACCCTGAAACGGGTGAGCTTGTGCGCACGTGGGGCGGCTATTCGGCTACCACGTTGAAGCACGTTCAAATGTTCGTGTGTTGGCTGAACCGCGCCGAATACCGTAGGAACACAACCTATGGCAAAAAGAATTGGGACGCTATGGAGGTTTGCGAACCTACTAAGTAGCATCGCGGGCAACTTACAATGTTGGGCTATGCCGTTCCTAATCCTATCATGCAGGGCGCAAGCAAAACGGCATTCTACCGAATGCAAACTACTTGCGAACTACTTACCATGATGTTACCATGATGGTAGAAAAACTGATAGGAAGGTGTTTACCATGACTGTAAAGGTTACGTTCTATATCGGACTCAATGACAAGGACGCGAAAGTCCAACTCATTGATTCTATCACCGCTAGTCATATCGTGGAAAACGTGTTCGCAAAACACGAGGTAGACGGGGCTACAACCTCATTTGCCCGTGGTATCTACAAACACAATGATGGCACGGTGGTAACTGAAGAAACTATCCTGGTTCAGGTATTCGAATTCGGCGAGCCTATCGACGTTGCCGCCATTTGCGAAGACTTGAAAGCGTTCCTCAACCAAGAAAGCATTGCGGTTGAGAAACAGGAAACTAACAGCCGACTATACTAGCGTACGTCTTGCGCCTTGCCTGATGGGATTAGGAACCATTCCGACAGCTTATCAAGCAGGGCGCAAGGAATGGAGTTCATTATGTTTACTCAAACAATGTTCATCACGCTTGCGACTAGCATTGACAGGGCGAAACGCGAGGGTGATACCTCGTGGGAAAATATCAACAATCATTTTCGTGAACGTGCGTTTGATCGCCGATACAAGGTTTATTTCGGTACCTGCACCAATGATATGCACGGTATATGGTATGTCGGTGACCCCGATAGAAACGGGCATAAATGCTATCTTGAGTTCCAAAACGACAAAATTTATGTTCGTCCCGTGTGCGGCGGCGCAAACCACGACTTGTATCAGAAGAAACCGTGTTACGAGATAACGCGGATTTACGATAACGGATATTCTGACGATATCGGTTATTGTGCGGAATGGCAAGACAAGGTGCTTATTTAAGCAACAACGACTTTTGCGCCTTGCCTGATAAGCTGTCGGAAAATGTTCGCATTATCCTCATAGGTGGTATAACCCAAAGCCTAGGAGGAAAATCATGTTCTATGCATATTGCCGCGTGGATAAATGAGCGCGGAGACGGGGCGGAAAATACTTTCATCGTTTTCGCTGATGGAATCGGCGCGTCTAGCGACGTGGTTTCCGTTTACGAATCGAACATGGTTTCGGAATATTATGTTGACATCAACGAATTTGTGTAGACATTGTGGATCAAATTCGGCGCTCCTAGCGTCGCGATTTGCTATGTCTTGCGTCGCGAGTTGTGCGGAAAATTTTTCATTGCTATCCTAGGCGGTATCAAACCGACTATGCTAATGCATGGAAACCAAACCTAGGAGGAAAAATGTTCAATCCCAATGAAGTGACCTATGTCGGGTTCTTTGAGGAAGAAATTCTGGAAAACGGCTTTGGTTGTGTTCGTCCAAGCGGAAAAACTAGCTGGTTTAGCGTTCCTTATACGGAAAATAAGAGCACTCCCGAAGAAGCACGACGGGCAGCGGAAGAATTTGCACGTGGAAAATCTATTATGATTGCACGCTGTTCGTGGAAAAAAGTTGGAGAAAACGAATATAGGCAAACAAGAACCTGGATTGAAAAGTAAAATGGTGGTGCGCACGGAATTTTCTTGATGGAAAATTCTGTGCTACTGCCTAGGATGGCAACGGAAAATCTTTGACGAAAGGGAAAATCATGAACATCTGGTTCGGAAAATTCACCGAAATGAACAAACCAGAACGCGCTTGGGTGCGTGAACTTGTCGGAAGATTCGGCTGGAATGTTCACGTTGCGATTCAGCAGGTTTATCTGTTCGGAATAAATCGCACTTGGGTTTACAACTGTCACACTGGTGAACTTGTTGCTAAGGCATAATGGAATTTTGCCCTAGCAAACCAACGTTTTGAGCCAACAAGCCAACGGAATTTTCTTGAAAGGAAAAATCATGCTGCGAGAAGATGAATTGACATCCGATGAACAGTGGCTATATATGCCCAAGTGGAGAAAAATCCTTATCGGAATTTTCATTGCGTTGCTGCCGCTTATCGGAAGCATTCAATCGGTCAATTTCTAACAAAAAGAGCGGAATATTTCTTGATTGGAATATTCCGCTCTTTTTTTATGTCGAAAAGTTAGCCATGGTTAACAAATCGCTTGCGGAAAAACATGACGGAATAAAGTTAGTCAAAGCTAACTAAGCTCTGTAATGCGATCTAAGGCGCGGAAAATTTGAAAACGATTAAGCACTCGCGGAAAATTTAATCGTGTCTAAGAACGCATTACAGAGCTTCATAGAAGCAAAGCGGAATAAATCAGCAAGCGGAAAATCGAAATCAAAAGCGAAAAATCAAGAGGGCAATCAAGCAAACCAAATTGTTCTTAGTGTGGAATAATCTAACGACATGAGTTAGCCATACCTTACTAGCCATTCTAATCCAATATGCGGCACGGAAAATTTCTTTTCGATATACGACAATCGGAATAATATAATACAGCCTTAGAATCGACCTCGTGGATTCTAATGGACAAAGCGGAATTTTACTACACTATAAAGCAAGCGGAAAATCTTTGCATTAGCAAGTTGAATCTTTGCATGAGTATATATACTTAGCGGAATAATCTTGCATCAGTATGATTTCGTAGCGGAATTATTCTCAACTTAGAATATTCTTGCGTTAGCAAGCTAACAATCTTATACCAGCAAGCGGAATTATTCTAGTCGGAAAATCGCGACGCTAGGCGCATCGATTATATCGACCTTAGAGTATTATATACATTTAAGAGTATTCTGTTATCAGTATTATATATATCTAAGTATATATATGGATTGATATATTCATATAGCGGAATAATACTCTATGCGGAATATTCTATATATAGAATAATATCAATTACGGAATAATTCTCTATTGAGAATATTCTATACACGGAATAATATTCATTGCGAAATAATATCCATCGCGGAATATCTTCACACTAGAATAATCTAACAATGGAATAATTCTCTAACCAGAATAATTCTCAATTCGGAACATTCTAATGCACGAATAATATTCGTCCTGGAATATTCTTAGATCGGAATAATCCTCAATTCAATATATTCTCGTAACGGAATATTCTAATAGAGATGTGTTCTCATCACGGAATAATTATTATCTTCATATGAGAATATATCATGCTCGGAATATTCTCCTGCTGGAATATATCAATCGCGGAATAATTCAAGTTAGCAATCTAACAAACAAAACGGAATTATTCTTTGCTTGGAATATTCTCATATCAGTAATATGATTATTCTTTATTCAGAATAATACCTATCTTCACGATCCCTCCATAACTCGCGTCGATTATCCAAACGGAAAATAATCTGCGAGCCATTCTAAGCCCATCTAAGCCACGATATACGTTTAGCGAATAAGCATCCATCTACCATCGTTATCTCCCGTTAGACGGAATATTCCCTGGTCAAACCCAAAGTGCAGTCAAGGCTAACTTATTGAATGGAAAATTTTCCTTGCATTATTTGGTGCATTGTGGTAATCGGAATTTAATTATGAAGATATTGTGCGGCAAATAAATCATCGGAAAATTTTATAGTGCGTATTGTATATTAAAAACATTGGAAGATTTTAGCGAAAGGATAAATCATGTATCAAATCAAGATCGTCGGCGAAAACAACGGTGCGGAAAAGGTTTACACATACGGCAATATAGCAGAATACAAAGCCGCTTTGGAGTATTATGGTGTATGTGGAATAAATGCAAACGAAGAAAATACCGTTACTATTATTTGCTAAATATAAAGCAAGTCAAAGAAAAGCGGTCAATATGATCGCTTTTCTTTTCTTTTTTTTTTTTGCTAAAATAATTGTGAAGATATTATGTAATGAATAAATCATTAGAAAATTTTATCAACCATATGCAATCATTAGTCTATCTGAAAACAAAACGACGAAAGGTTGCGCTATGACAAATGAAGAAGTAAAAGAACGCATCGAAGAGTTAGCGAAAGATTTCGAAGTCGATGAAAGCATTGTGTGGGCGTTGTATGATATTATGCCAAACGAACTTTATGATGGAATAGTTACCACTTTAGAAGATTATTCAGAAATGATTTTTTAAGTTTCAAATTAGAGGGGAGTTATTTCCCCTCTTTTATTTTGCCTAATCAATTATAAGCCGCTCTAACAGGCGGCTTTTTTATTTATCAATAGTTTATCGTACAGAACAAAAAGGGCACCTTAGATCGGATTAAAATCGCCTATAAGCATAAAAGAATATCGGCTATCGCACAAAAAACAGCTATTAAAATCATTTGAATATGTGAATAAATTGTGATGATAATAATTCTCATATTAGTAGTAATTAAGGCGGGTGTTGTTACCCGCCTTTTTTTGTCGATTCATGTTGTGGAGATTGCGTGTAGACATTGTGAAGAGCATAGACGCGCATAAACAAAACTCGTATCCTGGAATCATCACAAAAGGCAAGCAACTAACCGAGAAGAAGAAGGAAGTCTCATGAAGATCGATGATTACATGAACACCTTGAAAGACTACGATTTCACTATGGAATTCGCCGATTATAACAGCGGAGAAATCTACGAAATCATGCAGGAAATCGCTGATTTCGGTGTTGGTTGTTACACAAGCGAACAAATCGAACACGCTATGAACAATGCCGATATGGCTGATTACGTAGTAAGTGAAATGCTTGTTGATGAACCAAACCATTACAATTCTTTTACCGACTATGTTAAATCCGTTGGCGTTGCTGTATGGTATGAAGAGAATATGCAGACTATTAAAAACAATTTGGAAGAATGCGTTCTGTATGCCGTGTGCAATGCTTTGAAGAATCAATACAAAGTGGAAGAATTAAGCAGCGACCAGATAGAAGATCTTGAATGTGTATGCTTCGATGAATACAGCCGACTTGAGGATGTTATCGAGGAAGCGGCAGAATCGATCGGACTTATCGAATGCGAAGATGACGAAGACGAGGAATAAAACGAATCGACCCGCTGAAATATGCGGGTCTTTTTTTATTCGTTTAATTATGTTGATTTTGTGTATGATTGTAATTCTCAAACCATAATAGTTAAGACCAGGTATTCTGTCATTGTTGATAAAGCAAAGAGAAAGGCAAGACATTGAAAAAAGTATTTAATTTTGGGAAAATCGATTACAACGGAACTGGTCGCAAAATCAATCCCGTCGAAGTCGAGGTATGTTTGACTATCAAAGACGGTAAACCTTGCTTTGCAGCAAGCGGAGACATCTACAATCAGACCAAAACCGATGTTTATTGTTGTGGTCAATGTCTAGATGAAATCGCTAAAGGCGTACACGACCCGATGTTTAAGGAAATCTATCGTCTTTGGAAGCTGTATCATTTGAACGACATGCACGCTGGTACTATTGAGCAGGAAAAGGCGATCAATGATTGGAAGGCGCAAGGGAATCGATACGATTATAAGGAAGCTTGCGACTATCTTAAAAGCATCGGACTTTATGAGGTAGAGCATCAGGGTAAGCCTTATCAGTATGGTCATGATTGGCTGTATTGGGAGATTCCCGAAGAAGATTTTAAGATTATAGAAAAGCTTTTCGATTAGTCGGATAACTGATAAAAGGGGGTTATCAAACTCCCCTTGTCGATACAAGGAAGGAATCAAAATGGCTAAGATGCGGCAATACACATTCCGTCAGATGGTGCAGATTGTAGAAGCAAATGGATATTCTTTTGTTCGATGCAATGGCGATCACGTTATTTATAAAAGACATGGAGCAGGGCGAACAATCGTTCTAGCAAAAAAGAAGCATGTCAATCCTTGTATCGCAAGGAGACTGATTAAAGAAAACGAATTGATTGTTTCCTAAATAATCTTGAGGGTGGAGAAATCTACCCTCTTTTTTTATATCATTAAATAAGCGTTCTAAGCCATTCTAAGACCTGATTATATCTTTCGTGGGTAAGTTATCGTCTAAACCCAAAACACGCCCTTAGAATCGCTTAGAACGCTGATTTAGTCTAATTATGACACCATCAGAAACACTATTACTGTGACAGAAAAACAACAAAAATAATCAGATGGTAGAATTGTATAGATTATATGTGTGGTAACACACAAATAGGAATGCGGTATATAATATAGGTGTACTTGATGAGGGAGCAAATAGCTTTCGATGATTCTAAAGGTATCGCGGGAAGGCGTATTGTGTCTATTGAATTGTGAAAAAGATATGTACTGATTGTGTATATGGAGCGAACTACTTGAAACTATTTCCACGCTTAGTATTATTAAAGCATCGAAAGCAACCAATCAAAGGAGACGAAATGTTTTTCACTAACGTTAACACCATGGAAGAACTCAAGAAGGCTTACAAAAAGCTGGTTTTGAAGCACCACCCCGATCTTGGTGGAAACTTGCGGGACATGCAAAACATCAATGCGGAATACGATAAGCTGTTTGCTATCCTCAAAGACAAGCACAACAGCACAGCCGAAGCAAACAGGTTCACCACCGAAATGCCCGAAGAGTTTAGGGAAATCATCAATTCCATCATCAATCTTGATGGCATTGAAATAGAGCTATGCGGATCATGGGTTTGGGTTGGCGGCAACACCTACAATCACAAAGACGAATTGAAGGCCGCTAATTTCAAATGGAGCAGAACAAAGAAAATGTGGTATTGGCACCATGCCGAAGATGGAGCAAGGTGGACACGAGGACGCAAATCAATGGATGAAATTCGCGACACCTATGGCAGCGAGAAAGTGCCGACAATCAAACAGGCAAAGCTCGTGGCTTAAACAATTAGAGGGCAGAAACGCCCTCTTTTTTTTATATGATAATTGAAATAACTATAATGCTTTTAAGCGTCTACAATCAATTCTAATGCCCAATATATCTTTTATTGTATGGTTTATCGTCCAAATGCAAAACATGGTCTTAGAATCGATTAGAGCGGCTATTTTATGCGTAAATAACACCGTTGCGACAGTTGTTATCATAGGAGAAAATACAACACGGGAGACAATCATTTTAATTATGAATATATTGTGTGCTATAAATATTGTCGAGGAAACGAAGAATCATTATGATACTATGCAACCAACGGAAAACGAAAACCGATGAAAGGGAGAACATTATGAAGAACTATCGCGGTTGTGAGAACATTGAGTTTGTTTTCTATAACACTCAAGCCGATCCCGATTTGATTTACAAGGAATACGTATTCAACTATTATGATATTGATGATGCTTTGTGGAATGAGTTCCTAGAGTCTGTTGAGCGCACTGATGACAAAGGCGATAATCACGAAGTAGAAAAGCAATTCACCGAATACGTTCAGGCTAATGCCGAAAATTATTTGGATGATTGTATCTTCGGAGGATACTTTGCAGATGGTTCGAAATCTTGGCATGATAGATAATCAGATTGACAGGGGGGGGATTATTTTCCTCCCTGTTTTTATGTTAAGAGCAATTTATCCATTAAAGTGTAGCTTATTATCTATATTGTTATATTATCTTATTGTTAGGAGTTGCGAAAATCCGTACAAATCTGTGGGTGGTTTTACTGTTTTTCACAAAACCACCCACACCAGCTGTGGGTGGTCGGCGTTTTAACTTGATGTTGTGTTGATTGTATGAAGATAAAATTTCTTATTCGATATACAATTGATTGTTGTATTATGTTTATGGTGATTAAATTGAAACGGCGCTAAGGAGTAATCATGGTGTGTGTAAAAATAGTTTCCAACAGTGCGAAAACAAGAATTGATTATCGTACATTCAGGACAAAGCACGATGCTTTTGAATACCTTGCTAAGCATGGGTACACAAGCACCGATAAAAAGCTGAACACGTATTCAAATGCTGATACTGGTGCTTGTGCTAAAATCGTTGTAAAATAGACCTTTGTTGTTGACATGTAGTTAAAATTATCATAAAATATAGTTGAATAAAGGATAACAACAACAAAGGGAGTGGCAACAATGAGCGCTTTTATCGTGAACGACAAAACAATTACAGCTATTGTGACGGCATTACAGGTAAAAGATTTCAGCAGCAGCCTTACCGATCCCGATACTGGTGAAGAGTACAATGCCCGTACCAATCCGCAAAAGGTTGGGCAAATTCTTTTGAATCAAAACTATCGCAGTGTAAACTATCGTTATAACGAAGATGCTAAACCACATAAGTTCCAAATGACATACAAATTCGATGATAAGGGATATCGTGATGACTTCGCGCTTGGAGAAAGATTCGGTTGCGTTAAATGCTATGAGTATCAAGCATGTGAAACTCCCGACTATGAAAAGTCTGAAATCCATAGAGTGCTTGCATATCTAAAAGATGATATTGCTGAAAAAATGATTGAAAAACTTGGTCAAGAAATGACCTGGGGATTGTGATACAATGTTGGAAATAGAAATTTACATTAATTAGGTAGGTGTCTAAATGGCAGAACGCCGATGGGTTATTGCGTTTAACAAGGTTACTGGTGAGCGCGTTGCATTTACTGTATGCGACCTGAACAATACAAAAATGTATGAAGCTAAATATCAGATTAGCGGATATGATACTAAAATCATGACGGAAGAAGAATCATTGAAACTAGCAGAAGAAGAAAAGAAGCAAGGCAAGCTATTCTGATCGGAGAATATAATGAGCGATGTGGTAGCAGTCGTGGCGTTTGATAAGAACAGCAAACAAAGCAAAGCAGTAACGTCTTGCGATAGGAAAGATGCACAAACCTACGCGAAGTATTATAGAGGGATCGGCTACAATGCGCGTGTTATGGATTATGATGAATTAGACGAACTTATTAAGCAGGAGAACGAGGAACGAAGCCAATACCTGTTTGAATGAGAAAAAAATACAACACCTGTTTTAGAACGTCTTAGAGCGGCCTATATGGTCGCTCTTTTTTTATGTGCCATATATGGCAATTCGCAATATTATACGAATGTATGTGGAGAAATTGTGTAGGATTGTGATTCTCGATTGCTCGTGGTATAAACAGTGGTATATTGCTTGTATCGAAAGCGTATGCAAACGAGGAAGGAACTGTAATGGACATTCAGGGTATTTTCAATAATCGTGATGGCGGTTATTATTGGTTGGATTGTCTTGATGCTGATGAAATAAAAGATGCTGTATACTTTTGCGATGCTGATACTAGTGCTTATCATAAGTGTCTTAAAAGCGCATTGTATGATGATATGATTGGTTATCAGGATGAAGTTCAATGTGAAGATAATCTTCCTGATAATGAGCTTTATGTCGTTACTTACTTTAAGTGTCTTAGGGACGTGTGTTTTCTTGAGCAGCTAGTTGATTTTGGAATCACTAAGCAAGAAATAATCGATAACGTCAAAGCGCAAAAGTATGTTGAGGGCGCAAGCTATTTTACTATGGGGCAAATGTTCTATACTACGCGCAAGATGATGGAAGAAATGTAGGATTAAAAGCACGCTTTTGATGGCAATTATGGTACTTATCGTTGGATTATTAAACCGACTAACATTCATTAAAACAGTCATTCTAACGTGGTGAAAAAGATATATGCTTTTTTCACCACGTTTTTTTGTTCGTTCTGACGAATTGTTTTTAACAACTAAGAAAAAAAATAAATATGTAGAGATTGTGGAGGATCGTTGGTTATCGTTCATATCTTGTTGAATCGTGGTATTATGTGTTCATCGGAAAAGGAACGGAAGAAAGGCACTGACATGGTTGAGAAGTACGATGATGCTTTCTTAGAGAAAAAGTGGCGTGAGTTTGGGGACGTTCCTATTAACTATGACAACCCTGATTCTCCTGATGGTGTACTTGAATATGACTGGTTTGTGTTTAAGGCTGGCGAGGAACGCATAGAGGGCGTGTGGCGTTGGTTTGACGAACATTATAGCGGTGGCGTTCACAAGCTGATGTTTCCTGGTGTTGAATCGGATAGGCAATTGTTGGTTAATGCTGTTATGAATGAAGTCACAGAGTTTTGCGAGTCTTGCTCTAGTGTTAACTGTTGTCCCGAAGAAGAGTGCGTTCTTTTCAGAATTGAAAGTCTATTGGTGGAATAATGTTTGTCACGTTCTATGATAAGGACAACAAAGAACAAGTGGCTTTCATGGTGGAATTGCAAATAGTTCCTTGCATTGGCGATAGCATTATGATTGGCAAGAAGAAATATAAAGTGATTGACAGAATGTTTTCTGTTGACAAGACTAATCGTTGCTGCTGTTATGTAAAATAAAATTAAAGTTTGATAGGAATTATAATGGAAGATAACAATAACAACTATGATAACGAACCAGATAACGAAACAGATTGTTACCCTACAAATGAGGACGATGATTTCTTTTGTAGTGTAAATGGTCGAGACAAGTTCTAATGAGGTCTTAGATTAGCTTACAATGCCTGGGACACACAATCATACTCGTGTGACCTGGGCATTTTTGCGCCTATCATACTCTGAGTATGATGTTTTGAACAACTTAATTTAGTTGGGAAAATTTTCAAAAAAGTTTTCAAATATAGTTGACAAGTAGTTTGCATGAGAGTATAGTATGTGTCGTAAGGTAATCGGAAACAAGTTGACCATACGTATGACCCATAGCGGTCATGTTAAAAGGTAGCAGCCATTCGCTCCTTTTTTCTTTCATGGTTTTCCTTTCGATGCGTTTTTCTTCCTTTCGTTATAGAATGGCTGCTACTATATTTTGGGCGCGGTGTAAAAGCCGCGCTCTTTTTTTTCTTTTGCTCTTTGTTGAAAAATATTTTATAAATATAGTTGACAAGTAGTTACAGACAATATACAATACGGGTATCGGAAGCAAGGAAAGACCTCAAAGAAGGGAACTGAAATGAAAAACCAGACTACTATCACGACCGCTGCTCTTGGAAACTTTATCTATCGTGGCGAGTATGAAACCTATCTTGGCGAGTACATTGGTGGCGTTATCCCAGCTGATCGTGACGCTGCCGATGATGAAATCGGTAGGGTTGTTGCTGAACTTTATACTGTTGCTTTTGGCGGTATCTTTGAAGATAATGATTTTGAGTCCGATGGTGATTTTAGGTTTGAGTATGCTGGCACTTATCATCCCAAGTTTTACAACTTCGAAACTGATTCGGTTGCAATGAACTTCTGTTATAGTGATTGCCTGAAAAACTGGATGCTTAGTAGCGTGATTAACAATGGGGATTTCGATAAGTTCCTTGCTGATAATTACACTGATCGCGATGGTTTCATTTCTTTTACGCCTAACAACTGGGATGATTGGTTTGAGGGGTATATTGATAATGAGTGGAAGTGTGTATCCGCTTTGCTTCGCTTCTTTGTGGAGTATGAACTTACTTATAATGATGTGGAATCTTACACGTATGACTTTGATGAACAGGCGAGTACTATCATCATGGAAAATTACACGCCTTATGAGTATGCCGTAAAGTACGATGATGGTTGCATTGCTATCATTACGCTGGAATACAATGAAGAAGAGGGTGTAGAGGAATACTTTGCACGTCTGTTTAATACTGATGGTAAGATGATTAACTTTGTTCTCATGGGCGATGAAATGTGGGAGTTCAATGGTAGCGTGTATGCTGCCTGGGAATACTCTGATATTGAAAGGGAACTTACCGATGACAAAGGCTTTGGAAAGCAGATTGAAGTTCCTAGAAATCTCATTTAGTTTAGCCGCTGTTGTGTTATAATGTGTTCTGTAATTGTTGCATTGTTGATTGGAGAATTTAATGCTGTATTGTGCGTATGGATCAAATATGGAGACTTATCAAATGGCGCACCGTTGCCCTAATTCTAGTGTAGTTTGCAATGGTGAATTGCATGGGTGGAAGTTAGTGTTCAATGTTCATGCCGATATTATTGAAACTGAACACGAGGAAGATATTATTCCTGTTGTCGTTTGGGATATTGCAGACGAGGATTGGGCTAGTCTTGATATGTACGAGGGTTATCCTAATTACTATAATCGTCGTGGCGTGCAGGTATGGTTTGAAGATGGTACAAGTGATGTTGCTATCGTTTATGTTATGACGGATAATCGCAAGGGCATTTGTCCACCTAATCGAAAGTATTTTGATTGTATCGTAAAGGGTGCTACCGAAAATGACATTGATATTATGTATCTTTATGATGCTCTTGATTATGCGTATGATAACGAGACTGAATATAATCAGTATAATACAGAGGGGTAATCATTGTGAGCTATAAACCTGGATACCTTGATTATGTTTGCCATAATTGTTTTAAGACTTTAATTGAGTGTGAATGCGAATATGCACCATATAGACTTATAAATATCGATAGGAACATTCAAGATCAAATTAGAATCCTAAACAATAAAGGTTATATGACAACTTATTGCTGTGAAAGTCATTGCGTTACCGATAGTATTTATATTACCTTTGCTGTTGATTATGGTATTGGAGATGAGCTGCCAGTACCAGAAGGATTCGTATTTAAGAAGAATAATAATGGGCTGTATTATACTTATAAGAACAAGAAGAGTCTTGATAACAAAAAATTCTTTGAGATAAAGAATAAGCAGCTTGATATTTTGCTTCATTGGTGTAAAGAATTGCCTAGTAGAAAAGTATAACAATGAATATGATGGAATTATTGGTTATTCCTTGACTTGATGGTTCTAAAAAGATTGATAAGATGTATAAAGAATCGAAAAAACGTATGGAGAAATCATTACACACTTGGAATTATCCGACTAGAAAAGATAAGGAAACGAATGAAAAGATTTAGTGAAATCATTTTGGTTATTGCAATTGTTATCATCAGCGCTGTGATCTCATTTTCCGTGATTGCGGGTCTGACGTGGCTTGTGTGCCTTGGTTTTAGTTTTGAATGGTCATGGCAGCTTTCTCTTGGTGTGTGGGCGTTAATCATGCTCATAGCGTCTGCTATCAATATGATTAAGGGTTAGTACCATGAGCGATTTTGACAGGTTTATTCCTTGGAAAAGACGCAAGTGTAAGTATTGCGGTTATCCGTTGGCTGAAAAGTATAAGTTCGTTATAACAGCAAGCGGAAGAGAAAAGAAGATTTATTGCTGTAATATCTGTTACGGATTACATCGCCATTAGAAAATTGGGTAGCTGTAATGGCTGCCCTTTTTGTCTACTTGTCAACTATATTGATACATTGTATTATTAAGATAGAATATAAGTTGTTAAAAACAAGGAGTGTATTGATATGGCAAGTATCAAAGCAAACGCAAATAAGATTGAAAGAGGTGTACTTAACACCACAATAGATAAAGATGTGCTGGAAAGATTTAAGACTCATTGCAAAGCATCTGGGTTGCCGATGAATACAATCATTGAAGCGTTTATGTCTCAATTCGCAGCAGGAGAATTTATATTGAAGATAGGCAAGAATAATAAATTAGATATTGAATAAGAAATCAACCAAGCCACTTGACAGCTACTTGTTAAGTGGTTATTATGTATGTCAATGAAAAGTATTGATGGAAGGAAAGCAATGAACAACCTTGAATATCTTTGCGCTACCGACAAAGACCAAATTGCGACTATGATTTCTGGTGAGTGCGAAAACTGTAAGATGCTCGATGATTGCAGGGAACACGATGGTGGAATCTTTTGCAGCAAGAAGTGGCTGCTATCTGACAGCGGTAAATTTTTGCTGGACTGGAATGAATTTAGGAATGGCAATGTTGCCGTTTATTGTGGGGATAAAAATGATAAAGCTGATTTTATTAAAGCTGCTAAGATTGCTGGAATAAGGATTGTCCTTGGCATTGATTATCAAAAGTATGATTATTACTTTGTTTCCACGCCTTTGTATGGATGTTTTCTTGATTGCTGTTACAAAGAATATGTTGATGCGCACGGGCTACGTGTTGCTGAATACAATGGAGTAGGGCAATGATGCAACGAAACAATTTGGCAATGCTACTTTGCGTTGTTATAGCAATTATAATGCTGATATTATATATATTTAACATGTATAATAGAATGATATTGTTCGCCGATTATAATGGTGGAGCAAATACATTCAACGACGTTATATTTGTTTTGTTAGGATAGAATATGAAGAATAAATATTATGCAACAGATAATAAGATGCAATCTTATAAAAGCACGATACCAGAGCTTAACGACGATAAGCTACCGATTATGAAAACAGATGGGAAATTGGATGTTGATAAGGAAAAATGTCCTTTGTGTGGTGGATCGTTAACACCTATGGGTTGGTTTCGCGCTGGAGGTTTGCATGAATTGCTGTGTAAGTGCAATACATGTGGGGTCGCTGTGTTTCGTGATAAGAAATGGTTAGAACTTTAGGAGAAATAATGGATAATGTTTATGTAGTGTGGTTTGATAATTGTGAAGCGTATGAAGATAATTTTCAAGACATTGAAAAAATCTTTGCGACTCGTGAAGCTGCCGAAAAATGGCTTGATGATCGTTTTGATAGAAAGGAAAGACTGTGGTATAACGGGAAAGAAAGCGGTATGCAGGCATACTGGGAAGAAAAAGAGGAAGATCGGGATGAATACTATCGTCCTGAATGGACTATTAAAGAGTATGAACTAGAGGACTAGGAGTTTACAATGGCAAGAATCCATCCTCGCATTTGCGCAAACTGCATTAATTGCGAGCCTTTTGATATTAACTATGGAGAATTTGAAGATGGCGATGTAGGCTCTTGTAATGTTAAACCAGGTGAGATTATTTATCTCGATGATGATTCCTTTTGCGGAGATTTTAAGGCTCTAAAACATCCTCGTGTACGTGCGGAAGACTGGTGGGAATAATGACTGCTGATGGAAAGGCTATTCTAAATACTACTATTGATGAAGATGTTCTAAATAATTTTAGAAACTATTGCAAAATACGTGGTATCCAAATGAACACAGTTATTGAAGCGTTTATGAGGCAGTTTACACTTGGAGAATTTGTTATCAAGCTTGGCAAAGACAATCTGGCTGTTGACATTGACTAATACTTTAGTATTTCGGGAGAATGATTAGGACTTTCTCCCGATTTTTTATTCTAAAGTAAAAATTGAAATTAACTACTTGCCAACAACATGAACGGGTGCTATAATTTAAGTAAAGAAAGGGACAAGGAGGAAACAGAAATGAGCAACTTAGCAGTAGCACCCGAATTAAAATCTGTTCCTAGCAATGTGGTTTCATTTAAGGTATTAAAGAAGGCAAAGGAAAACCCGAAGCCTAAGAGCAGCAAGGCTCGCGTTAACACTGGTGGCAAGAAAAAGGCTGGTGTATCTTCCGAGGTGTATGCTTTCCGTACAGAGAAAGAAATCAAGGCCATGATTGATGTGTTCGATAATCGTATTGAAAACTCTACTGATGAACACCATAAACATCTTGCTTATCGTAACAAGCTGCTATTCGTGGTCGGAATTAACATCGGCCTGCGTGCTAGTGACCTGTCTACTTTGCAATACAAATTTTTCTTTAATGAGTTACAGAATGGAAAATTTGAATGGAAAGAATCTTATAGTATTCAGCCAGTCAAAACAAGAAAAACAAGGAAGTTTGTAAAGTTGTTCTTCAACAAGACAATTAAGACTGCTGTAAATGATTATTTAGAGCGCTATCCATTCGAAAGTGTTGATGATTATGTGTTCGCTTCTCGTGAAGGTAACAATGCTATTACTCCAAATAGCTTGCGGAAAATAATCAAAGAAGCAGCTTTCGAAGCTGGAATAACCCAGAACATTGGATCACATTCATTGCGCAAGACTTTCGGTTACTGGATTTGGCACGAAGCAGAAGATAAAAATAAAGCGCTTGTTATTTTAAGTCAAATTTTTAATCATTCATCTATTGCAGTTACGTCTAAATACATCGGTATTACAGATAGTGAAATCAAAGACGTTTATGAAAGTATCGATCTTGGTATTGATTTTATCTAAAGAAAGGAAATGCTAATGGGTTTGTTTAGAAAAAAGAATAATATCGATTTCGATAACATGGCAATGGATTGGGGTGCTTACTATAAAGATATTGAACTTGGAGTTAGTGAAAAATGTATCGCAAGAAAGATTAGGGATTATGATTACTATGTTGATAAGTCGGCATTAAAGGCGCGAGGTTGCTCTATGTTGTAAATATATTGGTACAATTTTCTTAGAGCGGTTGTTTTTTTGACAGCCGCTCTTCTTTATTATAATGTTGTCTATGAAGAAACAAAAAGGAGTGGCTTATGAGTGAGCAATGATTTTGACAAGTTCTTAAAAACGTTTGATTCCCAGAATACTATTAAGGTTATGAAGTCTCTTAAAGCGATAGGAGAATATGATTACACCGATTGCACACCGATTGATTTGCAGAATATTGTATTGGATTTGAAACCTAATAGTCCAAAGGCTATCACAACAATCATTTACGTATTGAGTTTGTACGTTAAATATCTTGGCAAAGAAGATGTTTATTATATGATACAAGACTTGGATCGAAATGTATTATGGTCGCTTGCCAAACCTAATGCCAGTAAGAAATTTATATCTCATTCTAATTTTGAAAAGACATGCAAAGAGATTGAACTGTATGAGGAATATAATTCAGTTTATATAAGTTCATTGTTCAGGTGTCTATATGAAGGAATTTATAACGATGATATGAGCGTTGTTAAAAACCTTAGGGCATCAGACATAAATGGAAACGTTGTCATTCTAAGACCAGACAACGAAGATAGTTATGAACTGGAAATATCGGAAAAGCTCGCAAACGACCTCATTAAACTTGGTAAGATAGATACTTGGAGCAGACGAAACAGATATGGTGAAGTCAAAATAAAGACGCTTGGCATATACAAAGACAGTTGCTTTAAGGTTGAGAATCGCAAAGGTTCTCCTGAATATGCTTATAGATTTTCTTATTATAGAATGTTGAGAAAAATATCTAAGGAATATCTTGAATACAATCTGCTGCCATTGCAGTTGTTTGTGAGCGGTGTTGTTTATAGAATTAAGCTGAATTTAGAGGAAAGGGGAATAGGATTGCGTGATGCGTTTTCCGATAATAATAGAGATAGAATAGTAAGCAGTGTTATCTCCGATGAATTAAACAGATGCGCGTATGAAACACCTGTTCGTAATTTTAGAGAAATGGTCAAGGGGCATATTGAGATTTTCGATAACTGATAATAGGAAATTTTGGTATGATTTACTTGATGAAAATTCTTAGCGTTGTGAAGTATTATTTTATTCAGATAATATTTTACAACGCTATTTTTGAGAGGGGCATTGCCATGTTTGATTATGACAGATACGGTTTCGTTAAAGGTGATAAGTCTGATCTCAAGCGGATGCTTGAAAACAAGATAAGGTTGAAAGAAGTTAATATAGATACATACATTGCAAAACCCTATTTCTTTATTTTAAGGTCATATGAGGAAAATTTGACCGTTTCAGTAGAAAAAAACAGGCTTCTCATCAGGCGAAACGACCCCTATAAAACTACGATTTCAAATGTGCCTTTTGAGAGCGTGAATGATGTTCAGATTAAACTGATGGAAGATTGCAGGCTAAGAATGTTCTTCACAATATGCAACATATGTTACAATATCATAGCAGAAATGTTGTAAGCGCAATGGCTGTCCGTACTAATATATATAGATACGGACAAGTCGAAAAAGTTTTCAAAATTTTCCAAAAAAGTTGTTGACACAGATATTCAATGAGAGTAGTATATGTGGTGTCGAAAGGAACGAAGCAAGAAAACCAGAATCCGCTTCGCTCCAAAGACAAGCAACTTGAAAAAAGAATAAAAACTTTCTAAAAAATTGTTGAAACTGTTAAGGTTATCTGCTATATTATAAAGCGCAGAGTTTGAAGCGCAATGTTTGAAGCGTGATAACATTAGCAGAAGTTCCAAGCGAGGTTCGATTCCAGAGATGGATGGGCTGGTACGATTCCAGCGGCAGAGTTTTACCTGCCAACGCTTAGACCTAAGACATTGATGGAGTAGCTACCATAAATATGTCTTAGGCGTGAGGGCGGCTACGTCAATGCCGTTGTCCAGAACTTGACATGGACGAGGAAGTGGTCAAGCGTATGCCACCGCGAAAAGGGGAAATGCAGGAAGGTCTGCCTGTGTGGACGGTTTTTTAATGAGAAGTGACCCCTTGGTAGTTGGCGAGGTTATGCCGTTATAGGGCGAAACTACCACCGTCTATGGAAGATATATGGAGAGCAATATACTTTCTGCACTTCAAATTGTTTGAAGTATATTTTCCATAGACGGTAAACGTCTGAATGTGAACCTGTAACTCAGTTGGTAGAGTAGGAGACTTTTAATCTCAAGGCCGTGGATTCGAGTTCCACCAGGTTCACCAGAAGTGTCGGTGTGATGGAATTGGCATACGTGACAGACTCAAAATCTGTATTTTGCGGGTTCGACTCCCGCCATCGACACCAAATGCGGGGTCAGCTCGATGGTTCGAGCAGAAAACTCATAATTTTTTGGCTGCGGGTTCAAATCCTGCACCCCGTACCATGCCGCTGTGACGCAATTGGATAGCGTAGTTGGTTTCTACCCAACCTGTTGCGGGTTCGAGTCCTGTCAGCGGCTCCATAAACTACCTAGATACCATGTAAAATAATATGGTATCTAGTTTTGTATTTTACAGACAGAAAGAAGGTAATTTTGGATGAAGAATGGAGAGACATTGTAGGATACGAAGGGTTATATAAGGTATCAAACTTTGGAAATGTATATTCAAATTATGTACATAGAAACTTAAAACCAGGAAAAACACAAGATGGATATATGTATGTTGTGTTAAATAAAAACAAGCAAAAGAAGAATTATCTTGTTCATCGCTTGGTAGGAGATGCTTTTATTGATAACCCAAGCAATTTACCAATAATTAATCATAAGGATGAAAATCCACAAAATAATCATGTTGATAATCTTGAATGGTGCGATTATGTATATAATGCAACATATAATGATGCTCATATAAAAAGAGGAAATAATATGGGTAAGCATGTTTATGCGTATGACAATGAAGGAAACATTATTGCGGAATATAATTCTACTCGACACGCTGGTAGAGCCACTGGTGTTTCTAGTGGCAACATTGGTGAATGTTGTATTGGACATATGTATGCGGCAAATAATATTGTATGGTCTTATAATGAATTATCGACAAAAGAAGTTAAGAATAGATTCGATAAATACAACAAAAACAAGCAGATTAGTAAAAATATTGGATCATATATAAAGAAAATAAAATCTAAACAGGTTAATCAATATGACTTAGACGATAATTTTATCAAATCGTTTCCATCTGCAAATGAAGCTGGCAGACAACTTGGTTTTAGTCCGTCTTTAATATCTGGTGTTTGCCGTGGAGAACACAAGCAATCACATGGATACGTATTTAAGTATGCATAGACAGAAAGGAATTATAATGGGGTGTGACATCCATGTTTTTTGTGAACGCTACAACAAAGAATCAAAACGCTGGGAAAATTTATCTCTTTATAAGAAAAACGAAGGAGGAATTTTTAAGGAGGTAAATGTTTACGATGGCAGAGACTACCAATTGTTTGGTCTTTTAGCTGGTGTTCGCAGTATTATCAATCCATTTGTAATCCCTCGTGGAATCCCAGACGATTTATCTTGTGAAGTTTCCAAGAAATATGGTGATGGAGAATATTTTCATACTTCGACATGGTATGATTACTGTGAACTCAACGCATATGAATATATGATGTGTGATTCTTATAAAGAAATTAAAAAGCGAGATCAAAAGATTGACGAACTTGAAAAACAAATTAAGAAAATGACACAGTTCATTCCACGTGATGAAGATGGTAATGAGCTTTTTGACGATGATGTTGAATATGAAGATGATGAACTGCCCGATTTATCTGAACGCCTTGTAGGTTTTATGAATTGTATTAGAACCGTTCTTGATGCGTATGATGTGTGGTATCCTGAGCCTGGCGATGTGAGAATTGTTATGTGGTTTGATTCGTAATTATCATTCATGCAACAGTTATGTATGGTGCCTTGCAAATCATCTCTAATTCCTTCATTTGCTTGGCGTTGTTAGGTGTTACCAGCACCGAACAACTGGAAGCCATTATATCCTGAAGCATGTTGATATATGATGTATCCCCAAGAGGATGGTCTTAACTTGCTGACCCAAAAAAATGCAAGCACTCTGAAAGAGTCTTGACAACCTTTCGGTATCTTAACATAAGCGCCTTGGTTTAAGTCCATGAAAGACAGATGGCTTCGGTCATGTGCAAGTATGGGATGCGTCCTTGAAAGCTTAATGCGAAAGCGGTTATATATTTATTCTAAGGATGTATTGTGAAGTTTAGTAATTTTGATTTGAAAATGTTTGAAGCTGCTAAGAAAGAAGCTAGAAAGAGCGACTACAATCGCTTTCATGTTGGTTGTGTAATCACATACAAGAAGCGCATTATCGGTAGGGGACATAACAGCAACAAATCAAACCCGCTTCAAAAGGAATATAATCGTAGATACAGGAATTTCAACAATACAGATGGTCAATATATCCATGACGCTATCCATGCAGAGGTAAGCGCAATTACGAGCATCCCATATACAATTGGAATTGATATTGATTTCAGCAAGGTTAAGCTGTATGTGTATCGTATTTGTCCTGGTAAACCTAATGGTTACGGAAATTCTCGTCCATGTCCAGCATGTATGAACGCCATTAGGGATATGGGAATCAGATCGGTTTTTTACACAGATGACGATGGGTATAGTTATCTTGAATTGAATGATTAGTTGAAAACGTATTGGCACGTAAGATACGGAACGCGATTTATAAAGTCTAATATATTTTAGAGATAGTTACCGAAACACGCTCCGTATCCTATGTGCCAATATTCTAATACAGCCGCTTTCAAGCAGCTTTTGCCGTATATAATATAGAAAGTAGGTTGTATGAATGAGTGTCTAACAGAGGAACAAAAAGAGTTGGTATCAGAGAATCATAATTTGATATATGGTTTCGCAAATAAAATGAATATTTCAGCTGATGAATATTATGATCTTCTTTCGATTGCCTTATGTAATGCGGCAAAAAAATTTGACAAAGATAAAGGAAAGTTCTCGACATATGCATATCGCTGTATGCAGAATGAAATGAATGAGCATTGGCGCAACCTGCAAAAGAAATCCGTTATACCATATAATGCAATTTATTATTATGATATTTTAATTGATTGCGATGAAGAAAAAATCCCCAAAGATTTTGTGGACTATTATTCACATAAAGATATTATTAGTGGTATAATGTTAAATGAATTCATTGATGGTCTAACCGAAAGAGAAAAATATATTGTAGATTGTCTTGAAAATGGGATGACACATAAGGAAATTAGTGCTACAATGAATTGCACAAGGCAGAACGTAAGCAACATTGTTAAGAAGATTGGCAATAAGCTTATTGATTTTTGTTTTAATAAGTAAGGTTAGATGCTAGAAAAGGAATTTTAATGTTTATCTACAAAGACAAACAATATCTTGTGTTTGATTTTGAAGATGGTAAAACGGTTAAGTATGATTTCGCAACAAAAACATCGATTGGTAAAAGTGGAAAGCAAGTAAAAAATATTTGTTCTCAACTTCGTGGTTTGACAATTGATCAATTCTGCGATAAATGCACCGATAAACAGTACGGTAAATTTCTTAAATTTATCAAGAAAAATCATTTTCCTCCAATAAAAAACATTGGAAAGATTCTTGACGAAGTTCCTAATTATGACAGATTTGAGCAGATTTTTTCTGCTGGAATCAATAACGTTGATAGTAATTTTATTTATAAAATAAATGACGTTCCAAAAGGTTTAATTAAGTTATGTAAAGAATATGATATTAAGCTAACAAATGATTTGGTTGAATTTTTTAATATCAATCCCAATGGTTATGTTCTCGCATACAATATGAAATATACTTCGTTGACAAAGGACGATATTTATAGTGCAACAACTTGTCATATGTGGGAAAGAAATCCGTGGAGATATGTATCGTATTTTAATGTTTTAATAGACAAATATGGATACACTGCAAAAAATCTAATGCTATATCTTGATCGTCTAAAAACATTTGAAGCGATAGAAAATATGAGTTCGTTAATGAGAGAGATTTTGGATTATGCCCGTATGATGAACGAGGTCAGCAACAAGTTTGATAAATATCCAAGAAATCTTTTAACCACTCATAGGATTGCAACAAGAAATTATAATCGTCTTAAAAAAGAATTCAACGAATTGAATTTCAAAAAGCGCATTAATAAAAACATGGAAAAATCATTCGGCAAGTATGTCTTTATCTATCCAGATTGTGTTCAGGATGTTAAAGATGAGGCCGTGTCCATGAACAATTGCGTTGCTTCTTATATTGATAGTATTATACGTGGAGAATGTCATATTATGTTTCTTCGATTGAAGAGCAGTCCAAAAGATAGCTTGGTAACAATCGAAGTTAGAAACAATAAGATTGTTCAAGCGTTACAGAAATATAACACTCCTCTCACTGACGAACAGCAAGAAACTGTAAATAAATGGAATGTATGGTGGAAATCACAAATTGAAAAGGATGGTGATGAAGATGCCTTAATAAAGTAGATTCATCATTTACCATAATAAGCAAACAATGAAAGGTGATAATTATGCTAAAAGTTGGAGACAAGATTGTTCTGGTAAAGCCAATGGGTATGTTTGATAACGTTGGTGAGGTTTGTCCAGTAACGAATGTTCTTGAAGACGGAACCATTTGTTTTTCTTTTGGTGACGGTATGCATCTGGGCTTTATGTCGGAAGATGAATTTGAAAAGTATTTCGAGCCATATGTAGAACCGAAGAAGCATCATAGCGTAACGGTAACGCAAGCTATGGTTGATTATATTCTTGATAATTCAGATATTGATGTTGCTACTGTATTCGATAAGTGTACCGTCGTAGCGTGTAGGCTTCCGAATGGATTCATTATCGTTGAGTCTTCTGCATGTGTCGATTCAGACAATTACAACAAGGAACTTGGCAAGAAGATTTGCATGAAGAAGATTGAAGACAAGGTGTGGGAACTTGAAGGATATCTGCTTCAAGAAAAGGTTTACGAAGATGACTATGATGAATATGTAAATTATGATTGCGAAGATTGCCCAGATTATTATTCATGCATTGACAATAAGCGTGATGAAGATAAGACTTATTTGGACGATTCTGATTTCGATGATGAATATTATGACTCTATCTGCGATGGAATCGATGATCTTATCAGCGAGCTAAATGATTATTTTTATCACGGAAAGAAGTGGTAATAATACATAGATAAATATGTATAATTTGTGAGGGATGGTTTATATGCGTAGTGTTTTGATAGAATACTGCTTGTAAAACTATCCCTCGCGTTTATAGGAGTTTGTCGATGAAGAAAGAAATAGATAGACTTGGAGAAGAAAGAATAAATTATCAGGGTTGTTTAATGAAAGTTGTTGAATATAACAACGCTAACGACATGGTTGTTGAATTTCAAGATGATAATAATGCGAAGGTTAATACGTATTATCATAATTTTACTGTAGGCAGAGTAAAAAATCCATATTATCCAAGCGTTTGTGGAGTTGGAATAGTTGGCAATAAATATGTGTCAAGTATAAACCGCTCGCACACTAAAGAATATGAAGCCTGGGTTAGCATGTTAAAAAGATGTTTTAATAAAAAAATAAAGAAAAAGCAACTAACATACAAGGATGCTGTATGTTGTGATGAATGGTTGTTTTTTGAGAATTTTTATGATTGGTTACATAATCAAGAAAATTTTGATAAATGGTTAAACGGAGAAAGATGGTGTTTGGATAAAGATATTTTATTTAAAGGTAATAAAGCTTATTCACCAGATACTTGTTGTTTAGTTCCAAATAGCGTAAATGTTTTATTCACAAAAAGAAAATCCAAAAGAGGGAATTTACCTATTGGTGTAGTAAAACATAATAATTTGTTTCTCGCTGAATGTAGTAGTGTGTTTGAAAAATACCATAAATATTTAGGAATATATGAAACACCGCAAAAAGCGTTTGACGTTTATAAAAAATATAAAGAAGACTTAATAAAGCAAATTGCTAAAATTGAGTATGAAAAAGCAAACATAACTGATAAATGTTATAACGCAATGATGAATTACAAAGTTGAAATAACAGATTAAATTTAGATAAAGAGGTTCATTGTGAATAAAATTTATTTAGATAATGCCGCAACAACAAAACCAAATCAAAAAGTCGTTGATGCAATGATACCATATTTAACAGAATGCTATTATAATCCATCATCCTTATATTCGGAAAGTGCTAAAATAAAAAAAATAATCGAAGATGCAAGTAATGTCATTGGAGAATTTATTGGAGCCAATCAAGATGAAATTTTTTATGTATCATCAGGATCAGAAGCAAACTGTATGGCAATCGAAGGTTTCGTGTTTAATCGTCTGATGAAGGGTGAAAGTTCATATATTATCACAACAAATATTGAGCATCATTCCATTGAAGAATGCGCTAGAGCAATGAATTTGCTACCTGGTTGCAACGTTGTGTTTATTGATGTGGATAAAAAATGCTTCGTTAATACAAGTAGTTTGATTGATGCACTTGAAGATGCAATCAAAGTGACAGATAGAAATAATATTCTTGTGTCTATTCAGCTTGCCAATAATGAAGTTGGAACAATTCAAGATATTAAAACCATTTCTGCTATTGTGCATGAGTATGGCGCGATACTTCACGCTGATGCTGTTCAGGCGTTTTGTCATATCCCTATTGATGTAAAGTACATGGGGATTGACATGCTTAGTGCGAGCGCTCATAAGATTGGTGCTGCTAAGGGTACTGGTTTCCTGTATAAGAGTGACAACATTGAGATTCAACCAATCATTTATGGTAGTCAAATGAGAAATCTTAGAGGGGGAACCGAAGATGTTGCTGGTATTGTTGGAATGGCAAAGGCTGTTGAGTTATCGAAAAATAATCAGAAAAACAAAGGTACTATTTCCCTCGTCAGAGATTATTTTATTGACAAGCTTGAATTAATTGGATGCACATTGAACGGTTCAAAGATCGATAGATTGCCAAATAACATTAATGTTATGTTGCCAGAGGGTATTGGTGGAGAAGAAATGTTATATTGCCTAGATACATCTGGCATTATGATTTCCACTGGCTCTGCATGTAACTCTATGTCTAAAAAACCTAGTCGTGTATTGAAGGCAATGAGTTTGACAGACGAAGAAGCGGCTAGGTCAATTAGGATTTCTATTTCACCAGACATTACAATGGAACAGATTGATTATGTTATTGGCGAGATTGAAAAGATAATTAAGATTTTAAGCATGTAAGAGAGGATGGCAAAAAAATGGAGCGATTGAAGAATATTGAAAGCGTTGTTGAAAAGATTCTTGATAGAAGAATGGACGCAAGAAAAAGCGATGATATTTTGTATATGTATATATGCGAATATTTTTGTCGTGGAGTATCTTCAATGACTCTAAAGAATTTTCTTTTTAGTAGAAAAGAAATTGCTTGCCCTTCTTTTGAAGCGGTAACAAGAGCAAGAAGAAGAGTGTTTGAAAAAAGACCAGAGTTAAAACCAGCTGGGGTTACTGAAGGTAGAAAATCTATGGAAAAAGTATATATAGATTATGCAATTAGCAATTAAATTGTTAAGGTTATATATCGAGAAGAATCAGTGATTTGTATGGTTAATGTTAAAAATGATTTAACTGGTAGACAATTTGGCAGACTAACAGTGTTAAAACAGGCTGAAGATTATATTGACTCAAAAGGTAAACATTATGCGCGTTGGTTGTGTGAATGTTCGTGTGAAGATAAAACAAAATTAATTGTTATGGGAAATCAATTAAAAAGAAAGCGTACAAAATCTTGCGGATGCATTCAGAAAGAGCAACTTATTAAAAGAAATAAAGATGGCAAAAAATATAATACATATGATTTGTCTGGTGAATATGGAATTGGATATACGTCTAAAGGTGAAGAATTTTATTTTGATTTAGAAGATTATGATAAAATAAAAGATTATTATTGGAACATTAATAATCAGGGGTACGTTGTATCAAGTGAATCTGATACAAGAAAATATATTAGAATTCATAGGCTTATTTTGGGAAATCCTGACGCGAAATATGATGTAGACCATAAGCATGGATATGAGTCAAGAAATGATAATAGAAAGTCGAATTTAAGACTTGCAACAAGAAGTCAAAACATTATTAATGTCGGATTGAAATCTAATAATACGTCTGGTTGTACTGGTGTTGGTTGGTATAAGCATTTAAATAAATGGGTTGCCAGAATAACTGTAAACGGAAATAAAATTCATTTGGGCGTTTTTAATAATTTTGACGATGCCGTAGCTGCTAGAAAAGCAGCAGAGGAAAAATATTTTGGCGAATGGAGCTACGACAATAGTATGTCTGATATAAAACTAAATAATTAAAGTTATATGCTGAAAGGATTCGTTTATGTACTATGCATATGTAACTACAATTAAAGAAATTAGAAAACATGACAACGCAGATAGGCTTCAATGCGCTACAATTTTTGGAAATAATGTAATTGTAGACCTTAGTTACCACGAAGGTCAGCGTGTTGTTTATTTTCCTGTTGATGGACAACTAAGTGAAGAGTTTGCTAACGATAACAATCTTGTTCGTAAAAAGGATGAAAATGGAAATCCTTGTGGTGGTTATCTTGACCCCGATAAAAGAAATATTAAAGCCATTAATTTAAGAGGTGAAAAGTCTGATGGGCTTATGCTTCCAATCGAAGTTTTAAGCAAGTATACAGATGTATCAAAGCTTAGTGATGGAGACAAGATTAATATCCTTAATGGACATGAGATTTGTTGTAAATATATTCCTCGCACTAATCGCGTGAGTAATAATAACGGTGTAAAAAAAGCAAAAAATAAGAAAGAAGAAAAAGAAATTATTTCTTATCCATTTTTTGAAGAGCATGTTGATACTGCACAATTAGCATATAATGAGCGTGCTTTTAAAAAGGGTGACATGTGTATCATTACATTAAAAATGCACGGAACGTCTGGGCGAACTGCAAATACTATTCAGGTTACTAAAAAGAAGCGCCCTGCTTGGATTAAAAAGCTATTTAATATTAATGATAAGGAGACATACGAATATAAGGCCGTAAGCGGCACAAGACGTGTAACATTACGTAATTATGATAATGGATATTACGGTGATGATTCATTTAGACTGTGTTGGCACAAATTCTTTGCAGAAAAATTGCCAAAGGGAATGGAAGTTTATTATGAATTAGTCGGATATGTTAATGAATCTATGCCAATTATGCCACGCTGTAAGAATTCTAAGGTAAATGACAAAGAGTTTAAGAAGCAGTATGGAAACGAGACTGTGTTCTCTTATGGTTGTGAACCTGGTGAATGTAAGCCATATGTATATCGTATGACATATACAAATCCAGACGGTATTGTATTCGAACTTCCGTGGCACCAGGTAAAGATTGAATGTGAACGAATGGGCGTTGATTGTGTTCCTACATTTGATACATTCTTTTTTACGACTTGGGAAGATCTTATGAAACGCGTTGAAGAATTTTATGATGGAGCCGATCCCATTGGCAAGACTCATATTCGTGAAGGCGTTGTCGTTCGAATTGCAAATCGTGAAAAGTTTACCGCGTTTAAACATAAGAATTTTTACTTTAAAGTGCTTGAGGGAATTATTAAAGATGAAGCCGCTGCCCCAGACATGGAAGAGGCGCAGGAGGTATAAATGACTAATAAGCCCGTCATGACGCTGCTCTGCGGGCTTCCTGCATCTGGGAAGTCTACTTATGCTCGTCAATTAATAAAAGAGATTAATGCGACTATCTTTAGTTCTGATGAACTTCGAGAAGAAATGTTTGGCGATGTTAACAACCAGGATAATAATACTGAATTGTTTCATGAGCTGCACAAACGTATTAAAAATTGCTTGAAGTCTGGTAATAACGCAATCTATGACGCTACAAATATTTCTAGTAAGAGACGTAGAGCCTTTTTGCAAGAGTTAAACAAAATTAATTGCACTAAAAAATGCGTTATCGTTGCTACTTCATATGAGCAATGCCTAGAGAACAATAGAAACAGAGATAGGCAAGTTCCCGAATATGTCATTGAAAACATGTACAAACATTGGAATACTCCTTATTGGTTTGAGGGTTGGGATTATATTCAGATTAAGTATTGGGGAAACATTGTAAAACAGACAGCAGTTGATTGGGTTTTAAAATATTTAGATTATGAACAGGATAATCATCATCACAGGCTTTCTTTGGGAGGTCATTGTATCCAAGCCGCTTTCAACTTTATAACAAGTGAATGGATTAACAGTCGTTTGTCAAAAACATTGTTCCAAGCTGCTTTAGCGCATGATTGCGGCAAACCATTTGTAAAGAAATTTGAAAACTCAAAAGGAGAAGTAACAGAAGAGGCTCATTATTATCTACACGAGAATTCTGGCGCGTATGACTCTTTGTTTTTTGAGTACACAAATGATGTTGATTCGCTTGACGTTTCTATTTTAATTAACTTGCATATGCAGCCTTATAACTGGGAACGTCAAGATGAAAAAACAGAATTAAAACTTCGTAATAAATATCGTAAATTGTGGGGCAATGATTTGTTTAATAGTGTTATAATGCTGCACGAAGCAGATAAAGCCGCACATTAAGGAGCAAATAAATGTATAGAATCTATGATACTAAAGAGAAAAAGTGGGTTAGGAAATATAATCTTTATCTGAATCCAATTGGAGATATGTTCATTTCGAATCCGACAATCTTTGGCAATGAGAAGATGCAGCTTCTATCGGATGATAGATATGTTCTACATAATTGGCTCGGTATGCATGACAAGAATCATATAAATATTTATGAAGGTGACTTCGTATCCGTAGATGAAACAGATGTTGTTGGTTTGATTGCATATATTCCAGAACTTGCGTCATACAAGATTCTTGAAGATGAAACCTCGCTCTATTACTCTCTAAGCGATAAGATGAGCGATCGCATCGAGGTAATTGGCAATGTATTTGAACCACCAGTCAAAGAAGAAAGCGCGGGTGATAATGAGTGACGGATACACTTGTTGTTGTTGGTGTTGGTCTTTTTGCTGTAATTGTTACAGCGTGTTTTACATGTAGGTATGTTTCAAAAAAAGAAGATGAATTATCTGATTTTGAAAATGATGATTGGGGAACGTTATGATTCAAGTTCGTAAAAGTGTTTTTGAGACTAACAGTTCTAGTACGCATAGCATTTGCATTTCTAAGGAATATGTTGAACCAGGTGATTTTGTCAATTTCCACTTTGGTGATTTCGGTTATGCCGATGAAAAAGTAAGCGCGGCTGATTATCTTTATACTGCCATTATGACAATGGAAGATGCCGAAGAGAAACTTGATAAATTGAAGGGCATTCTCGATGATTACGGTGTTCAATATGAGTTTGAAGAACCTAAGCTAAAGAAATATGCCTGGGGGAATGAGTATTATCTTGAGAATGGATGTATCGATCACGCCTATGAAGTTTGGCCTTTTGTAGAAAACGTATTGAGCGATGAAGATTTGTTAATGCGTCTTTTGTTTGGCGATAGTTTCGTATATACTGGTAGCGATAATTGCGATGAAGAGAACCCAAAGTGTTATGCTGCTTATGATACATATTGGGAAGATTATCAAGATGAAAACGGCGAATGGCACGTAAGAGATTTGCCTAATCCAAATCATGACGAAGAGCATTATGAATATTTCTTTAAGGGAAATTAGTTAGGAGATTGTTATGATTCAAATTCGACAAAGTGTTTTCGAAACCAACTCTAGTTCTACACACTCAATTACGATCGCTCCTGAATCTGACTTTAACAAGTGGAAGAATGGAGAAGTATATTTGAATGAAGGTTGGTGGAGTAGCAGTGAAGACCCAAATAAAGATAAGACGTTCTTGACAAAGGACGAAGCCATTAATCTTCTCGGGTCTTATGAGTATTATAAGCGTAACGAAGATTTAAATGATATGAATGATGAAGAACTTAACGAGGTGTTTAGAGATTGGGATATTTATACATTTGAAAATTATTGGGATGATTATTTAGAAGATTACGAGACACATTACACTACGGAACATGGTGATGATATTATTGTCTTTGGTCAATATGGTTATAACGGCTAGGAGATAAGTATAATGAATATTCTTGGCAAGTATAAGAATGGAAACTATACCGTGACGATTTTTGATGACGGCACAAAGGTTCGTTCTAATAAACTTGACTTTTTTGAACCTAGTAAGCCCGAATCAATGGACTTAAAGATTTCAAACAAATGCTATGGCAATGGTAGTGGTCTATGTCCTATGTGCCATGAATGTTCTAGTCCCGAAGGTAAGCACGGTGACATTCTAAATCTACCGTTTCTTGATACGCTTCTGCCTTATACCGAGGTTGCGATCGGTGGCGGAAATCCATTGCTCCACCCTGATTTGGTTCAATTTCTAAAGGGGCTAAAGACACGAAAGCTGATTGCAAACATGACTGTCAATCAGTGGACGTTCATGCAGAGCCTTGATTATCTAAAGAGCCTTGTTGATGAAAAGCTGATTTATGGCGTTGGCGTTTCTTTGACCGATCCAAATGATAAGTTTATTGAAGTCGTTAAAGAGTTTCCTAATGTTGTAATTCATGTTATCAATGGTATCGTTAGTCGTGAGAGCCTACAAAAACTGGCGAATAATGGCCTAAAAATCCTTATTTTAGGTTATAAGGAGTTTGGTAGAGGAGATGAATTTTACAAGGATTCTGGGGATGAAATTAACATTTTAAAGCGTGAAATGTACGATGCTTTACCAGATATTATCAATGATGGTTGGTTTAAGTGCGTTAGCTTCGACAATCTGGCAATCAAACAACTTGATCCTAAACGTCTTATGGACGAGGATAAATGGCAAGAATTCTACATGGGTGATGACGGACAATTTACCATGTATGTCGATGCTGTTAATCGTGAATATGCTATGAGTTCAACTAGCGTAGAACGTTGGCCTATCACCAGTGATATTAAAGATATGTTTGAACATGTAAAGGAGTATGCCAATGGATAGATATAAAATCTATTTATGTGGAGGTATGTCAAATTTAAGTCAAGCTGAACAAAGTAAATGGCGTTGGGATGTAATTAAAGGCATTGAAGATGGCGATGAACGTTATGGATATAAATATGAATTAGACCTCTTTAATCCAATTGTTTATTATAATTTAGAAGAAGATAATCATAAGTCGGAACGTGAACCATTTGAGTTTGACCTTTATAATCTTCGCAATTCAAACCTTGTTATCGTAAACTTTAATTCTCCGCAATCTATCGGCACCGCAATGGAGCTTGCTGTTGCAAAAGAATATAAGAAACCGATTATTGGATTGAACGAAAATGGTTATGAGTTGCATCCATGGTTAATTGAGTGCTGTACACGAATCTGTGATACAATGGACGAACTGATTGAACACGTTATTAATTTCTATCTGGTTTAAAAAATTTTGAAATAACTACTTGTATTGATTGATGTTAATGCATATAATGTAACTGTTAATGTTATATGCCACAATAAAAATGGAGGTATTGCTAATGGCAAACGAAAAGAAGAGCGGTATTGCAAAGTCTGATTGGGCTTCAAGCTTTAGTCTTATTGGCGAAGCTAAGGTAAATGACTATACATATAAGATTGATGCGAAGTCAGAAAAGTCTTCTTGGATTTACAACTCTCTTAATCTTGGCGTAGATTGCGGCGAGAAACACGGGACTGTCTACGTAGAGCTTATGGGCGGTTATTCTGATGAGCGCGAGAATGTCATTTACGCACATGGTAAGGATGATGACGGTAATGAAGACTGGTCTAAGCAGATTATCGTTGATTGGGAAGATCGCTTTGATGAAAGCGTTCTTGAAGAGATTGGAGATGGCAGTTTCCTTACAGTAGGTCTTGAGAAGACAACTGCTGGTAAGACGTATTACAAGAAGTTTCTAAGTGCTTATGATGCTATTGCGTATATCCAAGAGCATCTGACTGATGGAACGGTTGTTAATATTCGTGGTCGTTTGCAATACAGCATTTACAATGATGTAACTCAAGTTCGTAAGACTATTCAGAGCATTGTCCTTAGTAATGTTGATGAACCTTCTAAGTATCGTGCAAACTTCACTCAGTCAATTCTTATTGATAAGGAATCTGCAAGCCTAAAGAAGATTGACAAAGACAAGGGTGTTATGTACGTTGATGCTCGTGTGCTTGATTATGTCAAGGAGCTAAACGGTGTCGAGATTAAGGGTCAATATCCGTTTGCAAAGCAGTTTGAGTTCGAGGTAGACCTTACCAATCCAGAACTTTGTAAGAAGGTTGTCGATAAAGTATTCAAGGTAAAGAAGGGTATTACCCAAATTACTTTTGATGGTGACTTCATTGAAGGTGGCGCAACTATTACGGCAACTATGGATGACGTGCCAGATGATATTAAGGATCTAATTGCCATTGGTGTTTACACAGAAGAAGAAGCGCTTGAAAAGTGTAGCGCAAGTGGTTCTCGTGAACGTCGTATGGTTCTTCGTAAGCCACACATCAAACTTGTTGGCGATGACAAGATTCCTACTCTTCAGAAGTTCGAACAAAAGTATACCGAAGATGACCTTGTAATTGATATTGGTGGAGACGAAGAGGAACTTCCGTTTGATGAAGATGAGGATTCTTCTGATGATGATTCTGACATGTCCTGGCTTGAAGACCTATAAGTAATACATATTATTAAGGTTATCTGCGGGAGAGATAATTTGAATTTCTCTCCCGCTTTATTGGAAAGGGTGTAAATATATGGCTTTTGGCAAAAAGAATAGCGTAAAACTTGATCCACTTGCATATAACATTTGCCTTCTTGGCGAATCAAAGGTTGGTAAGACAACTCTAATAAAAGAAGTATGTGAAAAGCTTGCTGGTGATGACGGTTATCTATTTCTAGAGTGCGGATCGGAGCGTGGCGCTGATGCCATTCAAGGAATTAATTATATTAACTGTCCTGAATGGAACATGGATTATGACGAACTAACTAACAGCGCTGGTCTTGCTGATGTTTGCGAAGATATTATTGATAACAAGACAAGCGAATATCCAAATCTAAGAGCGGTTATTTTTGATACATATGACCACCTCATCGATATTGCAGAAGCAGAATCTATTCGTCTGTGGAACAAGGAATGTCGCGACAGCGGTCATCCAGAGAAGTGCGTAAAGAGTATCAATCAGGCGTGGTCTGGCTATGGTCGTGGCGAAAAGAAGGCTATTGAAATCATGTTCGATACAATGGCTCAGCTTCGTAACGTTGGGGTTGCTTCTATTATCATCGGCCATGTTAAGACAAAGGAAGTATCGGATGTGGTTTCTGGTGAGTCTTATCAGATTCTAACGTCTGATCAGCAGCAGAACTACTTCAATGCTCTAAAGAAGAATCTTCATTTCCTTGGTCTTGCATACATCGATCGAGACGTTGTTAAGGAAAAGACTGGCCGAAAGAATGCCGTAACTAAGAAGGAAGAGACTATAAATAAGATTTCTTCTGAGTCTCGCAAGATTAAGTTCCGTGATGATAACTATGCGGTTGATTCTGGTTCTCGTTTCGCCGATATTATTCCAGAAATTGATATGAATGCAGATGCGTTTATTCAGGCTCTTACCGATGCGATTAAGGCAGAACAAGCAAAGTCTGGTGTTTCCCTTGCTGATGCTAAGAAGCAACAGGCAAAGCAAAATAAAGAGCTTGAGAAGCGCGTAGCGAAACATGAAGAGGAAGCAAAGTCTAAGGCAGAACTTGATGAAGTAATTGAGCAAATTGTTGAGTTCTTTACAGAGAATAAGTCTGATATTGCAAAGATTAAGCCTATTCTAGCTGCGTGCAAGGAATCTGGTTTCAATACTCCGAAGGATATTGATAACATCGATGATGCAAAGAAGATTCTCGCTTTAACACTAGCATAGTAAATAAACAGTATAGAAAGGTGTAATTATGGCAGAGTCAATTGAATCTATGGAGTATCGTTACAACAAGATGGTTCGCAATCAAAAGAATATGTTTGGTCATGGCCTTCTTCGTAAGCTTTATTATCAAATCATTCAAGCCAAAGAGAAGGCTGCTCGTTCCTAAATAAACAAATAGTTTGAAGTTGTACCCGTGACTGAAACATGTCATGGGTACGTGTATATAGGAGGATTGTGTTATGACCAAGACACCTAGAAAGCGTATGTCGAAGCAAGAAAAAGAAAAATGGGATGAATTGTATGAGTTTGTTCGTGTAAAAGTTCTTGGTTATGACGAAAATCAATCGCTCTCTAAGAATATGGTTCTTCGTTTAAAGGGTATGCTTAACGGTAAGTTTATGGCTAATAACTCTACTGAAGATAATGCGAATTACTCATATGACGTTGTAATAAATACATTTAAGTATTCTATGCCAGACATTCAACGTGTCTTGAACAATGTTTCATTTGCTGATGAAGGACATAAGTTCAACTATATAATGCGTATTGTAGATGGCAATTTAAATACGGTATATATGAAAATGAAACGTGCAGAAAAGGTAAAAAAAGAAACAATCAAAGAAACATTTGTTGCAGATAATCATAAAGCGGTAGAATATAAACCAATTAAAAAGACAATCAAAAAAGATAAGTTTTCAGATTTATGGTAAAGGTGATGAGTGAATGGCGGAAAAGAACAAGAAACTAACACCATTCGAACAGCAACAGCGTGAAGCCGCTAAAAAGGTTTTCGAATACAAGCTTGGCGCAGAAGCTTCGATCGTATCTATGATTTATAAATCGCCAGACTTGTTGAGAGAAACTAACTTAACTATTAATGATTTCCATGAAAATATATGGAAGGTATATTTCGAAGTTGCTCGCGACCTTGTGTTAAATGAAAAGAAAGCTACAATTTCAGAAATAGACGTAGGATTGTATCTTGGAAAGCACGAAGCTCTTTTGAAAAAGTACGAAGAGTATGGTGGCTATAAAACAATTGAAGATGCTGGTGCATATGTTGATATCAAAAATTTTGAGGGATACGTAACAGACCTTAGAAAATGGAATGCTGTAATCAAGATGATTAAGAATGGTTTCCCATGTGACAAAAAGCGTTTAAGTGAATTGTGCGACATGTCAGCAGAAGATATTTATAATGAATACACTGTATATCTAAACGATATTTTTGCAAATGTTGATAACGATATTACATCATATAATGGTTTCGAGGGTATGAAGGAACTTGTTGATGAGCTTGACTCTGGCAAGAACATTGGTATTCCATTTGCCAACTGCGATATTCTAAATAAAGAAACTGGCGGTATGCTTCCAGGAAATATCATTGGTATGGGAGCATCATCAGGCGTTGGAAAAAGCACTTTGAGCATCAACTATGTTCTTCCATCTGTTGTAGAATATGACCTTAAAGCGCTGTATATTATCAACGAAGAAGACGCTACAAAATTTAAAAAAGAAGCTCTTATTTGGTATTGCACAAATAAGTTAAAACATCCTGTTACTAAACGAACTTTACGTGATGGTAATTTTGACAAAGAAACAAAAGATGCACTATATAAAGCTTCGGAATGGTTTGAAAAGCAAAAAGATAATCATAATATTACAATCATTCCACTTGAACAATACACTGCTAGAACAGTTGTTAAGTTAATAAAGAAATATACAAAGATGGGCGTTGATATTATTATTCTTGATACATTGAAAGAAAGCGTTGATTCTCGCAACAAGGAATCGTGGAAGTCTCTTATGACGGATTGCGTTGATTTTTATGACTGCATTAAGCATACAAACACTTGTATGATTATTACATATCAGTTGGTCAAGAATAAAAGTAAATATCTTACCAATGCAGACATTGGTGTATCAAAGGGTATTCTTGATGTGTTTAGTGTCAATTTATTTTTCAGACGGCCTTTACAAACAGAGTACACTGGCGAAAGAGAAAAATTGTATTGTTATAAACACCCGACTGAAAACCCAACCACAACAGTAGAGTTTGATCTTAGTAAAGATAAGCATTATATGATTACGTTTATTAGCAAAAATAGATACGGAAATAGCGATATTCAAATTGTAAGTGAAGCAGATTTCTCTATCAACAAGTATCAAGACGTTGGATATGCAAAGGTTATTCAAGATTACTGATAACTTTTACTCAATGCTCATAAATATATATGCTATAATGTATCAAGAATTTAAAGAAAAGGGGTGAGATTTAATTGGACACTGGTTCTTTGAAAGAATACATATTTGAAAATAAAAAGATTGAATTTGTACTTGAAAAGATAGGATGCAAGTCAATAAAGTTTCACCCCAATAAAAACTTTTATAGCTGCTCTAATTATAACGGCGATAATACTGGCGCGGTAAATGTAAGCAATGATAAGTATTTGATGGTAAGAAATTGGACGAGGCAAAATGAATTCGATGAAGTGTCTGATATCATTACTCTTACTCAATACAATAAGCAGTGTTCGTTTGTAGATGCGATTAAATACTTACATGAGATTCTTGATATTGAATATAGTTTTTACAAGAAGACCAAAAAAAAGAGTAAAAGGTTCGATCCGCTATCTATATTTAAGAATGCTCTTTGCGTTGGCAAAAGAGGATGCGTTGATGTGGATGACGTTCATGCAATAGATGAAGAAGCAATCAATGATTACATTCCTTTATTGTATATAGGCTGGTTCCGTGAAGGTATTATGCCGTGGGCAGCGAAGAAATTTGGATTGGCATATTCATACAAACATAAACGAGTTGTTGTGCCTTTAAGATATTGGATGGATGGTTCGTTATTAGGATTCAATCAAAGAACTACAGTTAATAATTATGAAGAGTTTGGTATTCGAAAATATTTCTTAACACCTTCGTATCAAAAGAGTTTGAATTTGTATGGGCTGTGGGAGAACAGAGAAGAAATCGAGCAAAAGAGATATGTTGTTATATGCGAAAGCGAAAAGTCTGTTCTTAAAAGATATTCCCGTAATGACGGTACATGTGTAGCGCTTCAAGGCAAGACATTAAGCGATGAACAAAAGAGAATCATCCTTGGACTCGATGTAGATGAAGTAATCATTGCTCTTGATAACGATGTTGATATAGAAGAAGTAAGGCATATATGCGAGAAGTTTTATCATATACGAAAAGTTAGTTATGTGAAGGATTCGTGGGATTTGCTTGGAGAGAAAGATTCTCCTATGGATGCAGAAAATAAGGTGTATAATTTCTTATTGAAGTATAGGGTGGCTTATGATGCGAAAGAGCATCATAAGTACATTAAAAGCTTAAAATTATAAGCTTCTGACCTGGGCAAATAGAAAGGAAATAGGCTATGAAATTGGTATTTCAAGCATCAAGCGGAGCAGAACGAACTATTGCATATGTTAATGACGATGATGAAGTAATGGGCGAGATTAAAAGATTCTGTCAGGAACGTGATTTCAAAATTCCATATACTCGAACGTGGGAAAAAGATGGTGTGGTTACATTTGATGTTGGTTCGCATACAGAATTCTTCAAACTATACAAAGATAATTAGAAAGGAACAATATGCTTAACAAAGGTAATTTTTTAACGGCTATTAAGACAATTGAGGAAACAGAAAAGTTCTATATGGATATTAGCCGTGTATGTAGAGAGTATGATGTTGACAGCAGCTTTTCAGATACAAGTATGGACTTGAAGCTGCAAGAAGTAATCACCGATATTCTTATGGATTCTATGAACGACATTGATGAATTCATTCCTTGGTGGATGTATGATTGCAATCATGGCAAGGATCATCCGATTATCAATGTTAAAGAAGATAGTGGCGTTATTGAATATTGTCTTGACACACCAGAGAAGCTATATGATTTTTTGGTTAAATACTATAATAAGGAATAGACATGAATTTTTATATTGCAGATTTGCACTTCGGTCATAGAAATGTATTAGCATTTGATAATAGGCCATTCTTTACGGTTGAAGATAATGATGAATCGCTAATCAATGATTGGAATAGCGTTGTCGGTATGGAAGATGACGTTTATATTCTTGGTGATATTAGCTGGCATAATTCAACAGAAACGATTAAAATCTTTAAGCGATTGAATGGGAATAAGCATTTGATTCGCGGCAATCATGACCCAAAGGTTCTAAAGAATCCAAAACTGCAAGAACTATTTGTAGAGATTACCGACTACAAAGAGATTACATTTGATGATGGTAAGGGTCTTGTGCTTTGTCATTATCCTATTCTTGCGTTTAAAAATCATTATCACAACTGGATTCATCTATACGGACATGTTCATAATACATGGGAATATGAATTAATTGAGAAGACTAGAAAGTGGTCTATTGAAATTTCTGGTAAACCATGTAGAATGTACAACGTCGGATGTATGATGCCGTGGATGGATTACACACCACGTACTCTGACAGAAATTCTCGAAGTATGTGAGAACAATTAATACTGTAAGGAGAGTGCATGAAGTTTAATAAAAAACATTTTTGGGCTATTGCATTTGTGGTTCTTGTAATTGTTGTGGCAATCATGTTTGTTTTCATTCCTAAGAATACGCCGAAAACAATTGAAGTAAGCAATAGTTCTTATAATCCAGTGAAGTTCGATGTGAATGATTATGAACTTCCATCGTATCTGTGGAAGGATCTCGGATATGATAGTGTGATTGCTTGCTATGAAGACCTTGTAACAAAGCGCGAAGAAGCTGTTGGTGCAGCAGATGACGCAATTGAGGTTTATTCTTCTGTTATCACAGATGAAGAAAAAGAACTTCTGAAATCATATGAATCTAAAATGGCTAATGCTTTAACGATTGTCAAGTATAACGAGTACCTTGATTTATTTAATGAAGTTACAGATGAACTTGATATGAGAATGCCAACTGCTTCATATTCAGGCTCTTCTGGTGGTTCTCCTGGCTCTAGTGGCGAATATTATTCTAGTAATGGTAGCGGTTTAACAAGGTCAGGCGGTATCAACTTTTATAATGGGCGTAAAGAAACGTATTATTCTTCTAATGTTTTGTATCATTATAAGACCCCACAGTGGACTGTAGGAAATGACGGTGTTTACCGTGATGCAGATGGATACGTTGTAGTTGCAGCATCAGATTTGCCATATGGTTCAATTGTTGATACATCATTCGGGGCTGGGCGTGTTCTTGATTCGGGTTGTCCTTCTGGAGTAAGTGACATTTATACAAACTGGTAATAAGGAGTAACAATGGAAGTAAATGATTCTTTTATCAATGGAATTGATGAACGTGTAAACGAAGCTCTTTATTTCTTAAATGATATTTTAAATACAGATGATATTCAATATGACGATTATAGCGATTTGTATGATATCATCGATTCGATTTATACATTTGTACATAATGATGAAAAGGATGAACAATGAGTGTAAACGATAACTATCCCGATTATACATGGGCTGGAGATCCAGATGCACCTTGGAATCAAGCAGAACCATGGGAAACAGAATATTGTTATACATGTTTTTACTTCCATTGTATTCCTAGTTCAGTTCGTGATACAACCGTAGGATTTTGCACGGACTTTGATGATTACATTGATGGCGAAGATGCTGCGTGTCCTTCTTGGAGGTACGAATAATGTCTTATATGGAATGTTATGATTGTAAAGATGTTAATGTTCGTAAACCTCATACTTGTTTTCTTTGTGGCAGAAAGATTAATGCTGGTGAAAAAGCCTTCATGGAGAAGGGAAAGTATGATGGTGAATTCTTTAAGAGATATACATGTAGCGATTGTTACCCTTTTAGTGGTGACTTCTGGGAATATGTTGACAATGAATCATATGATTCCGAATTGGAATTTCGTGAAATGCTTAAACAAATGATATACGATGGCAAATCACCGAATCACCCATTTGTTGTTGATATAGATTGTCCTGATTGCGATAATAAAAAGGCTGTTGTGTCTCTATACGATATAAAAGATGATGCAGATACTATCGAATGTCCGAACTGTTTTGCCGAAGCAAAGATAATCAAATAGCGTTAGGATTTACAATGTATATTATATATGGGAGTTGTTCTCAAAAGGTTGTTCTTGAAAAAGACGATAGCGTCGAGAGGATTGCAAGTTGTATTCATATGACGGCAGATGAGTTACTAAATGTTCTTCAGAATATTGTGGATAACGATAGTCATTCAGAAACTAGTGCCGCCTATAAGGATTGATTATGATTATTAAAACAAAGGAAGCCGTTAAAACATAGGACGAAAGAGCGGTATATAATGATTAGCAATGAAGAGCGCCGCGAGGTGTCGGCGAGGTTGAGGGAAGTTTATACTTACGAAGAAGAAATCGAGCCGTTTGTTACGTGTGATATGTGTGGTGCATTTGGTTATGTATTGGGCGAAAAGTTTTGCGAAGAAAGTTTCGATTGCAGAGAAGCAGAATATGTAATACTTAATAAGTTAGCAGATTTTATCTATACAGAATAAAACTTGATTTTTAAGGTGGTAATATGAGCGTGCTAAATAAAGCATTAACAAACTTATTTGGTACTAATCAAGCATATAAATTCATTGGCAGCAATCATAGTATGGGTCTTATAAATGGTGATCTGTATGAGCTAAAGGTTATGTCTTGGAAAACCAATGGCGTACAAATCACGTGGCACGACCACGTTCGTGGCTGTATGTGGTGTCCATATTCAAGCGAAGATGTTTTCTTGCAAAATTGGGAACCCTGTTGTGTTTAGTATTGTGATATAATATAGCCGTTTTATACGGCTATTATTGTATAAGGAGAGATTTGATGGGGCGTTTAACAAATAAAGAACTTGATAAAATTAAAAATAAATACAAGGTATCTCGTATCTGGTCATGGAGCCGCATTAATACCTTTATGACTTCTCCATATGAATATATGCTTCATTATGTAAAGCATATTCCAGAAGACCGTCAGGATTGTGGTTATACAACCCTGGGGTCATTGGCTCATGATACACTAGATGCATATTATGAAAACGAGATTACTTACAAAGACATGATTGATAGATTCAACGATGGTTGGATTACTGCAATTGATATCGCAGAATTAAAACTTGATCGTAACGATGAGATTCACGATACAAGCATCAAAGCAAAGTATAAAGATGACCTACAGCATTTCTTCAAAAATCATAAACCATATGACAATAAGCTTTTGATTGAGAAACCTGTGATTGCGCAAGTTGGTAACAATGTATTCGTTGGTTATATTGATGCTCTGTTTAAAGATAATGATGGCAACTATCATATTATAGATTTCAAAACTAGCAGCAAGTATTCTGGAAAGACAGCAGAAGAAAAGTCTGGTCAGCTTACAATCTATGCATTGGGTTTAATTCAGGCTGGTGTTCCAGTTGATAAAGTTAAAATCTGTTGGAACTTCTTGAAGTATTGCTCAATCGAATATCAACAGAAGAACGGGACTGTTAAGACTCGTGAAGTTGAGCGCTGCAAGATTGGCGAAAGCCTTCAATCAAATGCTAAGATGTGGCTGAAAAATGCTGGATATAACGATGATGAGGTAGATGACTATCTAAAACTTTTGCTTGATACGAATAGCATCGAAATACTACCAGATGAAGTTCGTGAAAAGTATAAAATGTCAGATTGCCATGTATATGTTCCGCTTACAGATAAGCTAATCAACAAGTGGACTGATACTATTGTAGCTACAATTAGAGACATTCATGCTCGCGAAAAGGATTATGAAGATACAAAGAGCGACAAATGCTTTTGGGATGATGAAGAGCATGTAAAATCTGAGAGTTATTATTTCTCAACTTTGATGGGATACAGCGCAAATCTGCATAAGCCGTATGCAGAGTTTTTAAATAAATTAGATAGTCAAAAAAGGGGTTTAGATTTATTTAATGGCGTTGGAGAAAAGTCTGAAAATGATATTGTAACTAATCAGGATATATGCAATAATAACAGCGATGATTTAGATTTATCTTGGCTTGAAGGGCTGTAGGAGGTTGTGTAATGAGCGATGGTATTAATGTCCTGAGTCTGTTTGATGGGATTAGTTGCGGCAAAATTGCTCTTGAACGCGCTGGTATCAAAGTGAATAAGTATTTTGCAAGCGAGATTGATGAAGATGCCATTGCTATCTCCATGAAGAATTATGATGATATCATTCGACTTGGAGATGTAACCAAATGGCGCGAGTGGGATTTGCCAAAGATTGATTTAATTATTGCGGGTTCACCATGTCAGGGCTTCAGTAGGGCTGGTAAAATGCTCAACTTCAATGATGAGCGCAGCAAGTTATTCTTTGAATTCGTTGACATTCTAAATGATATTAAAGCAAAGAATCCAGATGTTTTATTTATGCTTGAGAATGTAAAGATGAAAACGGAGTGGCGAAATACAATCACTAATTACGTTGGTGTTGAACCTGTTGAGATTAACAGCAAGCTTGTAAGTGGTCAGAATCGTTTACGTACATATTGGACTAATATTCCTGGCGTTAAGAAGCCAAAGGACAAGGGAATCAAATTGGTTGACGTTCTTGAAGAGCCAAGTGGTATTCGTTACGTAATGCATCAAGGTATTGAGTTTGATTCCGCTTTGTCTACCGCATCTGTTAATCTTGTTAATTGTGTCAATGGCGAGGTTAGAGTTAGTCAGGCCACAAAGAAAGGCTATATCATCGCAGAAGATGGTGATGGTGTTAATCTTTCTTTTCCAACTAGCAAGACAAGGCGTGGTCGTGTTATTAAACAGAAGTCTTCAACATTGGATCGGCAGTGTGAAGTGTGCGTATATCATGATAATAAAATTAGACGATTGACGGTTCGTGAACTTGAGCGATTGCAGACGCTACCTTATGGGTATACCAATGGATTCTCTAGTGTAGCTGCTAAGAAGGTCATTGGAAACGGGTGGACTGTTGACGTGATTGCACATATTCTTAGTTACTTGAACAACAATTAAGGTTATATATTTAATATAAAACATTTATTTTAAGGATTGATAATGAACACTCTTGATTTAGTAAAAAAAGATAAGGTCATGTCCGCTATAGTAATCAAATCAGAAGAATCTGGTTTTGATATTATAGAAGCAACAAGCAATAAGGTCATAGTTAAAGCTGGTTGTCTGCCAGTATCTATTTCGTGGGAGATGTGTTCGTGTCATGGCGGCAGAATGTGGCTGTCGCAGTTTAACACAAATATCAATATTGAATTGTCTTCCACTGAATACGATGAGAAAAATGGCATCGTAGATCCAGAAACAGAGCTTGCGTTTTATATTGATAATAAGATGATTGATACTATTAATAGATTTGAAAAGTATGTTTATGTCGTTGATGTTATTGGAGAATATAAAAAAGATGAAGTAAGAACATCTTATTTCAAGAGCATCGAAGACGCTTCTTATTTTGTGTTTCATGAGAATGGGCACGACCTTAACAGTGAATATGGAGAAGTGACACATCAATATCCAAATCCTAACATGCAAGAGCGCATAACTTATATTGGAGAAGATAAGAGTGTGTTAAAGTTTAAAGGCGAAGCTATTAATAAAGGCAACGTTAGTAGAGAATACGAAATTAAATTTAGAGTGTTTAGAAAGAAGAATTAAAACATCTGCTTTAAGGAATGGCCATGTTAAACAAAAAAATAGAAAAGAGTTGTTATAATTGTAAATACATTAGACAAGATTTCCTTACGCTCTTTCCGACATTTTGGTGTGATAATCCAAAAAGCCCAGTACGTGAGATTCCTCCTAAACGAAAATATTGTATGAAATTCGAGCCTTATTTTAAGGAGCAACATGAAAAACGAAAATAATTCTGATATCAGACCTTGTATTTATACGGATAAAGACGGAGAACATTCAGTAGGCTTTCACTGCTTTAATGGTAATAAGGCAATTGTTGAATTTGCCAATGGCAGTGTAAGGGAAGTGCCAATTAAAAAAATTGAGCTTTTAGACAGCGAATTTAAATTAGGTGAGTTTGAGAGAATTAACAACGGGGAATGTCTTAAACGTTATTGGGGAAATGAGAAGTGTTTTAAAGACAAATATAAGCATTTAAAAAGAGAACGACCAGATTTATTTGAAGAAAAATAAGAAATTTACATTGTTCGTTTCTCATATTATGATAACGAATATTAATTTGGTTATTTACAAATAAAGAAGATTCTGAAGAAAGCAAAGTACGAAGATTAAAGATGTGATGGTGATAATAATGTCGGTGTTTATTACTGGTGATATTCATGGTAATTATGATATCAGAAAATTAAACGCTAAAAACTTTGATGCAGATGATCTGACTAAAGACGATTATCTGATTATCTGCGGTGACTTTGGTGTTGTCTGGGATTATCGAGGTCAAAACGACGAAGAGAAATATTGGCTTGATTGGCTAGAAAACAAGCCGTGGACTACGCTGTTCGTTGATGGAAATCATGAATGCTTCAGCAGATTGAATAATGAGTTCCCAATTGAAGAATGGCATGATGGTAATATTCATAAGATTAGAGATTCGATTTACCATCTTATGCGCGGACAAGTATTCGATATTGAGGGACACACATTCTTTACGATGGGTGGTGCGCCATCGCATGACATTGAATATCGTACTAAGGGCAAATCGTGGTGGCCTGAAGAAGTTCCATCTCAAGAAGAGCGCGATGCAGCAATCAAAAAGCTTGAAGAATATAACTGGAAGGTTGATTATGTTATTACCCATGACGCTCCAAGTCGTATTGCCGATATATTATTAACAATGATTCATGACTATAGCAGAGATACTAATGAGTACACAGATTGGCTGCAATACATAGACGATAATCTTGAATTCAAACGTTGGTTCTTCGGTCATTATCATATCGATAAAAATTTTAATAATGGCAAATACAACGAAATGTATTATAATATTGAATGGTTGTTATAGGCTAAAAGATACTGATTAATATTGCATAAGCTAATTGAAATCGTTATAATATGCAATATAAATCATATGTTAAAAGACTTATTTTAAAAGATTAGAAAGGCGTAGTTATGAGAACTAATTATGATTATGAATTTTGGGGCAACGATGATACTATTGCCAATTATGAGGTTGAAGATTTGGCAGTAAATGAAACTACTGGAACAATCGAGCTTTATCTTGTACCGAAAACACCAGAAATCAAGAAGGTTATTTTTAATAATCCAGCAACTATCGTGTACTGGGAAGATCGTTCTAAGACCGTTGTAAAGTGTGAAAAAGAAAAGTATGATCCAGAAAAGGGTCTTGCAATGGCTATTGCTAAAAAGGCTCTTGGCAATAAAGGAAACTACTTTGAAGTGTTCAAAAAGTGGGTTGGCGAAGACAAGCTGTTCCCTGAGAAAAAGAAGGAAAAGAAGCAGGAGTCTAAGAAGAAATCTTCTAAAAAGTAGCTTCAACTAGTAAATATATATGCTATAATACATGGAGACATTTGTTCTCCATATTTTTATTTGAAAGGGTGTATATATGCAGCGATATGTAAATTTCCATAAGCATACCCACTACAGCAATATCAGGACTCTTGATTGCATATCTAAACCAGAAGACTATATTAAGAGAGCTGTTGAACTTGGGCATAAAGAATATGTAACAACAGAGCATGGCTTTCAAAGCAATATCTTCGAAGCTTATACTTTGTGTCAACAGTATGGATTAAAGTGCGTGTACGGAGTCGAAGCATATTACGTTGATGATATGCATGACAAAACATCGCGTGCAAATTATCACCTTATGTTAGTTGCTTTGACTGAAAAAGCTCGTAAAGAAATTAATCGAATCATATCTATTGCAAACGCAGAAGGATTTTATTATAAGCCACGCATCGATCTTAAATGCCTACTGTCTCTTACTCCTACAGATACTATTGTAACAACAGCATGTGTAGCTTCTCGTATGTTCAAAGGCGATGATTGGGAAGAGAAGTTTCTTATTCCTGTATACAACCATTTTAAGGATAACTTCTATCTTGAAGTTCAAAATCATAATGAGCCTGTTCAAATCGAACATAATAAGAAACTTCTCGAAGTTAAAAAGAAATATGGTATTCAACTTATTCATGCAAATGATAGTCACTATATTTATCCAGAAGACGCAGAATATCGTGATTTGTTTCTAAAAGCAAAAGGAATCTACTATGAGGACGAAAGTAATTTCATACTCGATTATCCTGATACAGATACAATTATTAAACGATATAAAAAGCAAGGCGTATTGAACGATGAACAAATTGAAGAAGCGCTGAATAACACTCTTATTATTGATAGAGCAGAAGGGATTAAGCTTGATAAAGAGTTTAAAATTCCTAAAGTTACAGATGGAGATAGTAATAAAGTTCTTAAAGGTATTATTCGTGATGCCTGGAAAGAAGAAAAGAAACATATTCCGAAAGATAGAATCAAAGAATATCAAGAAGCAATCTATTATGAAACTAAAATTATTGAAGATTGTGGAATGGCAGATTACTTTATTCTTGATCATAAGATTGTGAAGAAAGCAGTAAACGAATATAATGCTGTTTTGACTCGAAGTGGACGAGGTTCTTCTGTATCATTTTATGTTAATCATCTTCTCGGTTTGACAGAAATTGATAGGCTGAAATCTCCTATCACTTTATATCCTACTCGCTTTATGAGCGCTGAACGTATTCTTAGTTCTCGTTCACTACCAGATATTGACCTTAATTTTGCAGATGTAAAGCCTGTAATCAAAGCGTCAAAAGATATTCTTGGTGAAGAAGGCATTTATTATATGGTTGCGTATAAGCCGCTCCAAGAATCATCTGCGTTTAGACTTTGGTGCAAAGCTATTGGTATGAATATCGATGAGTATAATGAAATCGCCAAGGATCTTGACAATCATGTAGAAGATAAGAAGTGGAAGCAGACGATTGAGGACAGTAAACGATTTAGGGGTATTATCGAAAGCATCGCTCCATCACCATGTTCATTCCTTCTTCTTGATAAACCGATTCCAGAAGAGGTTGGTCTTATTAGAGTTGGCAATGCGAGTAATTATGTGATGTGTTGCGCATTAGACGGTTACAATTGCGACCAATATAAGTATCTTAAAAACGATTACTTGACCGTCAAGGTATATGAAATCATTGATAAGGTATATAAGCTTATTGGAAGACCAATCGATAATATCGCCACACTTTTAAATAACTGTGATGATAAGGTATGGGATATTTATGAGAAAGGATTAACAACTACAATCAATCAATCTGATTCAGATTTTGGAAAGCAAACGTTGAAGAGATATAAGCCTACTTCGTTAGGAGAAATGTCTGCTTGGGTTGCAGCTATTCGTCCTGGTTTTGCTTCTTTATTGAATAATTTTCTTGATAGAGAACCTTATTCAACTGGAGTAGAAGCGCTTGATGAAATTCTGAAAGATTCGTTCCATTATCTTCTTTATCAAGAGTCGATTATGAAGTATTTGGTTTGGCTTGGCGTTGAAGAAAAGGGTACATATGATATCATCAAAAAGATTGCTAAGAAGAAATTCAAGCAAAAGGAACTTGATGAACTGCAAAAGAAACTTGAGGATGGATGGGTTAAAAATGTAGGTACTACGGATGGTTTTGCCGAAACATGGCAAGTGGTTCAGGATGCCGCACATTATTCTTTTAATGCATCGCATTCATTAAGTGTTGCTGTGGACAGTATCTATGGCGCTTACTTGAAATCTCATTATCCGCTTGAGTATTTTACGGTTGTACTTACAATGTATGCAGATGATATGGATAGAACTTCTAAACTTACGAATGAACTTCCGTATTTCGGTATTAAACTTCAACCTGTTAAGTTTGGTAAATCTGGTGCAGAATACACAATGGATAAGAAAACAAAGAGCATCTATAAGGGAATCGCAAGTGTTAAATATTGCAACTCTCAGATAGCAGATGAGCTTATGGCGTTGTCGAAAAATAAATATAAGACATTCGTAGACCTTCTTAAAGATATTAAAGAAGAAACGTCTGTGAATTCGCGACAGCTCAATATTTTAACTGGACTTAATTTCTTTAGCGATTTCGGTAAGAACCAATATCTTTTAAACGTTATTGATATTTACGATAAGTTTGGGAGTGTTAAGATTATCGCAAAGAAAAAGATGGATGAGCTTGGACTTAGCGAATATCTTATGGAGAAGTATTCTGGCAAGGAAACGAAATCTCAGTATAGAGAGATTGACAACGATGGTTTGATTAAAGAGCTTTGCAATAGACTAGAAAACAAATCTATGAGTATTTCAAACCAAGTTAAATTTGATATCGAGCATTTGGAATACACGGATTACATTAATGAGAAGATGGCTAATGATTATTTTATTGTTGTAAATTTCGCAACATATAAGGATCCATGTAGACCTAGTGTAATTTTACGTAGAATCTGTAACGGCGAGGAAATCAAGAGTAGAATCAAACAATCAAAGATTTTCAAAGAGATGCCGTTTGGTTTGTATTCTATTTTGAGAATTGATGATTTTACATACGCGCATAAAAAGAAAAAGATTGGAGAGAATTGGGTTGACTCTGATGAGCTAGAACCAATTCTTGAACAATACGAGGTTATGAAAGGATAGATGCAATGAGCGATAAGCAAGTTGAATTTAAAGGCGTTGTTGCCAGATGCGTATATTCTTCTCCAGGATTTAAAACATATGCTATGACGGTATCAAAAAAGGATTATCCCTTTATTAAATTCAGCAAATATGGCGATGCCAGTATCATTGGTGATTTATCCGATCTTATTGTTGGTATTGAATATGATGTAACAGCAATTGAAGAGCATTCTAAATACGGTGTGAGCTATCGTGTTGTAAACATTCGTCGTGATATGCCTACTGGTGAATATGGTACAAGAGCATTTCTTGAAGAGGTATTAACGTATAATCAAGCGAAAGTTCTATATGAGAATTATCCAAATATCATAGACATGGTAAAAAACGGTGAAGATAATAAGGTTGATTTATCTAAACTGTATGGAATTGGCGAAAAAACATTTAAATCAATTAAAAGAAAGATTATCGACAACTTCAAATTGGTTGATTTGGTATCTGAATTCAATGGTGTTATTTCTTTGAGCATGATTAGAAAGATTTACTATGCATATCCAGATATTGATGTTCTTCGTGCGAAGCTAAAAGAAGAGCCTTATACAACTCTTACAAGAATAAGCGGTGTTGGATTTAAAACTGCCGATAGTATTATTCTTGAGCTGCAAAAAGAAGGCATTGTTGATTTTGGCTATGACGTTAAAACAAGTAAAGATAGATGTATTGCTTGTATCATTTATCTTCTTCAAGAAAATGAGAATGAGGGCAATACTAAAATGAATCTATCTGATTTACGTAGCCAGTGCATAAAAATGATTCCGTCTTGTGTGAACAACTTTGTCGATGCTATTAAGTCAGAAGATATTTATTACAATAAAGATAATATGTCTATTGGTACTATGAGAGCGTATGAAACAGAAAAATATATAGCAGAAACGATTATTTCTAATATCGAAGCAGTAGAAAAATGGGATTACGATGTTGAAAAATATCGTAATGCTGGCGAGTTTATGTTGTCAGACGAACAGATGAATGCTGTAAAGAATATGTGCGATTACAATATCAGTATTCTTAATGGTAGCGCTGGCAGCGGTAAATCGTTTACAACTCAAGCAATGATTAATATGTTGAAAGACAACGATAAATCGTTTATTTTAATGAGTCCTACAGGAAAGGCAGCAAAAGTTATTTCAGAATATACTGGTGAGACAGCTTACACTATTCACAGAGGACTTGGATACAGTCCTATGTATGGTTGGTGTTACAATAAAGAATGCAAGCTTTCATACGATGTTGTTATCGTAGATGAGTTTTCGATGTGCGATATCTTTTTATTTTCACATCTTATTGACGCAATAGATTTTGAATGTACGAAACTTATAATCATTGGAGACAACGCACAGCTACCTTCGGTTGGTGCTGGCAATCTTCTTCATGACTTTATGGAAAGCAATGTCATACCAACAACAACGCTAACAAAAATCTTTCGTTATTCAGATGGCGGTTTGATGCGTGTTGCAACAGATACAAGGTTTTGCAAACCATATCTCAATAAGGATATAAAAAACAAAGTAACTCAATTCGGTTCAAACAAAGACTATGCTTTTATTGATATGGATTCTGATAGCATTCCTAAAAGCGCTGTATCAATGTACAAAAAGCTATTAGGAAACGGTAATAAACCAGAAGATATTCAAGTCCTTGCAGCAAAGAATGTGGGTGATTGCGGTACAATAACGCTAAATAACATGATTCAAAAGGCAACGAACAAGAATTTTGGTGGTAGTCGATTCTTGAAAATCGGTGATATCGTATATTATGATAATGACCTGGTGATTCAAACACAAAATAATTATCGAGCAGCAATGTGCGACAATGATTATAGAATTCTATATGATGGTGATGACGAAAAAGAAACTGCGTTTGTGGCAAATGGAGAGACTGGTGCGATTAAATATGCTTGTAAAGATTATGCCGTAATAGATTTTGACGGCATCCTTGTTCGATATGACAGAGAAATGATGACAACTGTTAAGTTGGGATACGCAATTTCAATCCATAAATCGCAGGGGTCAAGCATTAAGAATGTTATTCTATGCACTCCAAAGAGCCATATGTTTATGCTTAACAGTAATCTTATTTACGTTGGGATGACAAGGACTACAGATAAATGTTTTCATCTTGGTTCTATTTCAAGTGTAAATGCCGCTGTTAAGAAGAAAGCCAACCTAACACGTCATACGTTTTTGCAAGATTTATTGTTAGAAATATCTAAAAAAACTATTGAAAATAATAATAAGCAAGAGTATAATAATCTCTGATATTGTTAAGGTTATATGTTTAAGGAAGGAGTATCATTTATATGATTTGGGTTATCAAAAAAGATGGTACATTAGAGGCTTATAACGAAAATAAGATTGTTAATGCTTGTAAAAAAGCATCGATGAGGGCGCTTGATGATTTGGATGATTCAGATTATAAGCGTATTTGCGACAATGTTATGTTTTATATTACAAGCGAATACGGTACAAATGATGGCATTCAGATTCCAGTTTCAGAAATGCATTCATTCGTTGAAAAAACGTTGATGGAGCTATATCCAAATTCGGGTGAAACATATAGGCAATATAGAAATTACAAGATTGATTTCGTGCATATGCTCGACGATGTTTATCAGAAGTCTCAATCAATTCGTTATATCGGCGATGTAAGCAATGCCAATACAGATTCAACTATGGTTTCCACACAGCGCAGCCTTATTTATGGTCAATTAAATAAGAACCTATATCGTAAGTTCTTCTTGAATCGCGATGAACTTCAAGCGTCAAATGATGGATATATCTATATTCATGATATGAAGGATCGATTAGACGGCATGAACTGCTGCTTGTTTGATATGGGTAATGTAATCTCTGGTGGTTTTGAGATGGGCAACGTTTGGTATAACGAGCCTAAGAGTCTTGATGTAGCATTCGATGTTATTTCTGATGTTGCTATGAGCGCAGCAAGTCAGCAATATGGTGGTTTCACAATCCCACGTGTCGATACCATTCTTGCTCCATATGCAGAGAAGTCTTACAAAAAATATATTGTAGAATATAAGAACATTGTATATGGTTTCGATGATGCTACTGATATTAATCAACAAGCGCATGAATATGCAATGAGCAAGGTGTATCGCGACATGGAACAAGGATTCCAATCATGGGAGTATCGCTTCAATACGGTTGGTTCTTCTCGTGGTGATTATCCATTCGTTGCAATCTCGTTTGGTATTGGTCAAAATGACTTCGAAAGAATGGCTACCGAGGTTGCTTTGAAAGTTCGTATGGGTGGACAGGGTAAAGAAGGATTTAAGCGTCCAGTTCTATTCCCTAAGCTGACGTTTCTTTATGATGAGAATCTTCATGGTGAAGGAAAGTCAATGGAATACCTGTTTGACATTGCTCTTGAATGCAGCAGCAAGACTATGTATCCAGATTTTCTTTCTCTAACTGGCGAGGGATATATTCCATCTATTTATAAGAAGTATGGGCAAGTAATCAGTCTTATGGGTTGTCGTGCAAGCTTGTCTCCTTGGTATGTTCGTGGTGGTATGGAACCAGCAGACGATGAAGATTATCCAGTATTCGAAGGACGATTCAATCTTGGTGCAATCTCTCTTCATCTTCCAATGATTCTAGCTAAGGCACGTCAGGAGAATAAGGATTTTTATGAGGTTCTTGATTATTATCTTGAAATGATTCGCAACCTACATAAGCGTACATATGATTTCTTTGGTGAAAAGTTTGCGTCTACAAATCCATTGGCGTTCACCCAGGGTGGTTTTCTTGGAGGTAAGCTTAATCCCAATGACAAGATTCGTCCAATCTTAAAGCCTTGCACTATGAGCTTTGGAATCACTGCATTGAACGAACTTCAAGAGCTTTATAATGGCAAGTCTCTTGTTGAAGATGGGGAATTCGCACTTGAGGTCATGCAGTATATTAACGACTATGTTAATAGAATTAAGAAGGAAGACGGTATTCTGTATGCCATTTATGGAACCCCAGCAGAAAGTCTTTGTTTTTCTGGAGACACAGAAGTACAAACATATAATGGGAACAAGAAAATTAAGGACGTTAAAGAAGGAGATTTAGTATATTCATTTAATGAAAAAGAACACAAGATTGAACTTAAAAAGGTTATTACTTCAAAGAAGACCATTGAAAACGCTAAGGTTGTTAGGGTAACATTTGATAATGGTCAAGAATTAACTTGCACTCCAAATCATCCGTTTGCTGTAAGAAAACCAACTAGAGATGAAGAAGGAAAGTTTTCAGATGCAGAGCATATTGAATATGTTGCAGCAATGAATCTTAAGAACGGAGATAGAATTAAGTCTAACTATATGCATGTAAATATGCATGGTAGACCAAGTTGTTCTATGTACCATAATGGGTCAAAGCAGCTTGTACAAGATATCAATGCTGAATACAGCATGGGTATAAAACCAGAAGGATATGTTGTGCATCATAAAAATGAGAATAAGACCGATAATAGTTTTGACAATCTTGTGTACATGTCTGATACAGAACATAGGATTTATCATATGAAGGATACTATTGCTGATTATTGCTATACTGTCGATGGTCAAAGTGGTGAACTAAATAGTTTTTATGGCAAAACACATACCGATGAAGCAAAATTTGCAAACAGACTAAAGCATCTTGGCAAGAGCGTTGAAAGGTTTGACCTTGATGGAAACCATATCGAGCATTTTGAATGTATTGGAGACGCAGAAAAGATTGGTTTAACTAGACATCTAATTAAACTTGCTTGTGATGGCGAACGCAATATTGATACCGATAGTCATTATTACAAAGATAGCCTTTGGTATTACACTGAAGATTGTGAGAATATGTTGGAACAGAATCATAAGGTTGTATCTGTGGAATTTATTGATGATAGATATGATGTTTATGATATTGAAGTTGAAGACAATCACAATTTCTTTGTTGGTGGTGATAACGGAGTCCTTGTGCATAATTGCGGACTTCAAATTGAACAATTCCGTAAGAAGTACGGTATTGTAAAGGGTGTATCAGATAGGGCATATGTATCTAATTCATTCCATTGTGGAGTATGGGAAGAGATTACTCCAATCCAAAAGCAAGATTTGGAAGGACGTTTCTGGAATTACTTCAATGGCGGCAAGATTCAATATTGTCGTTATCCAGTTTTCTATAACAAGGAGGCGCAGAAGACTCTTGTTCGACGTGCAATGGACAAAGGATTCTATGAAGGTTGCAATCTGTCTCTATCTTATTGCGAGAACTGCGGTTATGAGCAGCTAGACATGGATGTTTGTCCGAAATGCGGCAGTGAAGATATCACGCAGATTGATCGCATGAATGGTTATATTGGATATACGAAAATTCATGGTAAAAGTCGATATAACCAAGCAAAGGTAATTGAAATCAGTGAACGAAAGTCAATGTAATGTCATACGAATTAAATAAAAAATATGTTGCAGAGCATTTAACAGAAAGAGATTTGCTCGAAGGATTGGCAGAAGAAGCGTCTGAATTAACGAAGGCCGCTCTAAAGTTAATCAGAGCAAATGGGACTAATAATTTCACACCCGTTACAGTAGATGACGCAAAGGCGAATCTTATTGAAGAGCTTGGCGATATTGCTATGATTATTGATATCTTGGGTATTAAAGTTCCACAATCATCAGACAACACAAAATGGAATAGGTGGGCTACAAGAATCAAAGAAAGGAAATAGATTATATATGAATTATCATATGATTAGAACAGATGATATGTTAAATGGCTCTGGTCTTCGTGTAGTCGTATTTCTTTCTGGTTGTGATAACCGTTGTGAGGGTTGCCACAATCCAGAAACATGGAATCCAAACAGCGGCAAAAAATTCGATGCAGAAGCAATCAAAGAAATCATGAACGAACTTGACAATGATTATATTTCTGGAATCACATTATCTGGTGGCGATCCACTTTATGAAAAAAATCTTGACAACGTTTGTGATTTATTAGTTCTTATTAAAGATAAATATCCTAACAAAACAATTTGGCTTTATACTGGTTATCCTTGGAACGGTATTATGAATCCAGTTGTTTTAGATGTACTTGATCCAGAACGAGACGCTATGCTAAAGAAGCGTAAAGATATCGTAGCAATGTGCAATGTATTATGTGATGGCAAATTTGTAGAAGCGTATGCAGATGTTAATTGTCCTTGGGTCGGTTCAAGTAACCAAAGAGTAATCGATGTACAAAAAACTCTAGCAACAGGAAAGATTGTACTGTATAATAATTAACGTTATATGCAACAGTAAAGAAAGGTGAATTATATGAATAGAATGGCAGAGTTTAGTAAGATAAGTTATGAACAATTTAAGAAAGATTGGGTAGAAGAATTTGATGGTCTTACAGAAGAAATTTCTCCAGATATTGTAGACGTTCATATTCGTGACCTGTACGATAATATCAAGCTTCCTAAACGTGCAACATATATGTCGGCAGGATACGACTTCTTTTCTCCTATGAGTTTTACACTTGATCCAGGTAAGTCAATTAAGATTCCAACTGGTATTCGCTGTGAGATGTATGATGGTTGGGTACTTATGGAGTTCCCTCGTAGCGGTCTTGGATTCAAGTACGGTCTGTCTATGGCGAATACCGTTGGCGTTATCGATGGTGATTATGCTTATTCAGATAACGAAGGGCATATCTTTGTTAAGCTGACTAACGATAGTTCTCTTGCAAAGGTAATTCGTATTGAAAATGGTGAGGCATTTTGTCAGGGTATTTTCCTACCATTTGGTATCACACTAGATGATGATACTACAGAGGTTCGAAACGGCGGTTTGGGCAGCACTGATAAAAAGGAGTAGCAATGCAAGATGTAAAGCTTGACGAAAACGGGCTGAATGCCAATATCAAAGCGCATATTTTACCAGATGAGAAAATGCATCAGCTCGGTTTCACAGACCGCAATAAAAATGTTTGGTATTTTCACGAATGTTGGGGAGACATTGAGATTTCGTTCAATGTACGCATTCCAAAGGACAATCCAAAAGACTTGGAGATTGATGTTCTCGATGAGAATTTCTTGCAGCCATATGATTATCAATATATTCTATCCAGAATTCCAGACCAAAAGGTATCGCTTATGGTAAAAGATCGCGTAGATAAGTGTATGACTCGTCTAATTGACGGTGGTGTTTTAAGTGGCTGGAAGGTAGGAGATTATCTGTAGGAGGTGATTCAATGGCGGGATATTTAGTAAATCATTATAAATCTATATATCGAATCATGCCAGTCATCGATAAATCAACAAATGATTTTGCTAGAGATTGTACTGGTAAAATCGATAAAGATAATGTATATATTGCTTGCTATTATGATATTAAAATTTGGCATTATGGTGGGTCAAAACTTATTGCATACATCCCATCTCTTCAAAGGGGACATAATATCATAAAGTCTCTTAAAAAAGCTGGTGTCAATGTATTCGATTGTGATGATTCAGACGAAGAGGTAATGTTTAAGTTTGATGCATCGGATATCGAAACTGTCACTTCGTTTATAAAACCAAAGACAAGCGGAGCAGGTATATCGCCATTTAGCTCTAAAAACCTGCCAAAGGCCAAGGTTGATATTCCAGAAAACGAAATGGCAAAGTATAAAAGTTTAATTTCAAAGCTTGATAATCCGCTTGCCATCAGGGGTTTTAATACATCGTTTTTAGATGATGTACTCGCAAAGAAGCTTCGTCCAAAGGGAAAGCGTAAACCGTTTGATTACAAGTCCGATCAAAAAAAGATGAAGCTTTCTCGCGATGTCAAAGGATACATTCACGCCAAGGGAATGTTCGATGATTATCTAGATTATCTTGAGAAATCAATTGATTCTCATACAAACAAGTAAATGTATATGCTATAATGGTGTCAAAAGGGTGACGTTTTCGTTATACTTTTGACACCTATAATATTTCGCATCAAACAAAAGAACGGAGTTATAATGGCGCTTGCTAGAAAATGCGATCGTTGTGGCATCTTATATGAACCAGAGAAACGAAAGATAAAAAATAATATAACGTTTAATTCGATCGAGCTTATTGAAAGATATTTGAATAATGATTATATTGATGTAGTTTTTATAGATTTATGTCCCAATTGCTTAGACTCTTTTATAGAATGGCTTGAAAATGAATCTGTATCAGATATTTAACATAAAGCAACTCAATGTTTTAAATATCTTACATTAAGGAGGATACATGCTTATAATCGAAAAAACTGAAACTTATGGTTGGGAAGCTGCCATTAGAGGTATGCGAAATCCTTTAAACTCTTGGAATAAGAGTGATTCATACTTCAAAGAAAGTAATGCTATTGAATATTGCAATGAAGTTTGTGAACACAAAGATGATTATTGTAAAGAGCCTTGTTTCAATGTTTGTCTTGGCGAAAACGATCAGAAGCTTATGAAGAAGCTCGCCAAAGCTGGCACCGATCATCGTAAGTATCTGCGCATGATTACTGTGTCGTGTGATATCACCGCTCCGTTATATTGGTGGAAAGAATTCGACACATACAAAATCGGGACAGTGGCAAATTCTTGTAGCACCATGCATAAGATTCATGCTAAGGAATTTACGCTAGACGATTTTAGTTGCGAACATCTTTTAATTAGAGCACTAAACAATCTCAATGAAACCATAGAATTACTAAATATGTATCGCGACTCTTATATTGAATTAAAAAAGATAGGTGACACGTCAAAAGATGCAAAAACGATTTGGTGGCAAATGATTCAGCTTTTACCTAGTTCCTACAATCAGAAGCGCACTGTCATGCTAAATTACGAGGTTCTTGCGAATATCTATAAGTCTCGTAAGAATCATAAGCTTGACGAGTGGCACGTGGTATGTGATTGGATTAAAACGTTACCATGCGCAGAACTTATCACGGGAGAGGACGAATAATATGGCAGTGGTTAGTTATAACGAAAGTAAAAACGGCAACAATTCTCTTGTTGTTCATGGTAACGCAGAGGAGCTTAAGAAGGTTGCTGAGTTTGTAAATAGTATGTATGGCAAGGCAGACAATCCTGATAACGATAAAGATATGGTAAATCATCCATCTCACTATGAGCATGGTATTGAGTGTATTGACGAAATGATTCTTTTGTATGGTGTTGTAGAAACAATGTCCTTCTGTAAACTTAATGCACACAAGTACAGAAAGAGAGCGTTTGATAAAGGCGGCAGAGAAGACCAGGATAAGTCAGATTGGTATATGAAGGAATATGCTTATCTTGATTCAAAATCAGACTTTGAAATAAAGGATGAGATTTATAAAAAGTATGGTTTAAATTAACAATTAAATATATATGCTATGGGGCTGTGATATGCCCCATTTTTATGCAAATATTCTTTATAGAACTTATCTTTTGTATTTTGCGTAAAACAAAGATACAATATTGTTGTGAAAAATACATTATAAAGGCGTGACAACACGATGGGGAAAGACCTTAAAGGCAAAGACTTAGGTCGCGGCTATTCGCAACGAAAAGATAAACGTTATGAAGCTCGCGCAATGATTAACGGAACTAAAATATGCTTATACGATATGCATCTCCCAACATTAAAGAAACGCTTTGAAGAAGAAAAGATTAAAATTCTAAGAGACGAAAAGAATATTAGACCAAACCTTACACTGTCTGAATGGTTTGAAGAGTGGTTTGAAAAATACAAAAAGCCAGCATTGAAATCAGAAGTATCTAAAAAAGCATATCATAGAAAAGTATCTAACACATATATTGCCGCAATAGGGAATAAAAAGATAGAGAATATATCTCATATGAATATGCAAGACACAACAAACGAATTGCTTAGTAAGTTCAAAGCAAGAACGCTAAGAGAAGCACTTGGCGTACTTAGAGAATGTTTAGATATAGCAGTAATGAATCAAATCATTAAATCTAATCCGTGTATTAATATAGCAATAAAAGATGAAAACGAAGCCGTTCAAGAGCGCAGGGTTTTGAGTTCTCGTGAAATGAAGATGTTCTTAGATGAAATAGAACATGAGTATTATAATGAAGCTTACCAAATCTTGTTACTTACTGGAATGAGGATTGGTGAATTCAGCGGGTTACAATGGCAAGATATAAACTGGCAAAATAAAACAATAAGAATACAAAGAAGCTTGAGCATTGGTTATGTTGACGGCAAGAAAATGGAGTATCTTACTACGCCCAAGACGAGTAACAGTTATAGAACAATTCCATTCTTCGGTAACGTAGGTGGGCTATTTAAAGATTGGAAAGTAAAACAAAACCAATACAAAGCAAAGCTTGGAAGTAGATGGAGATTGCGACCAGAATTAGGCGATTTAGTTTTTACGACAACACTTGGTTCACCAGTAACAAGATATGCATTGTCTCATAATATTGAAAAGGTATTGAAGAACATCAACGAAAAAGAAGAATACAATGCTGCGATGGAAGGCAGAGAGCCAGAAAAGATGGAACACATCTATCCGCACGCTTTCAGACATACCTTCGCCACTAGATGTTTTGAAAAGAAATTAGATCCAGTGTTTATACAAAGAATCATGGGGCATACTAGTTATGCTACCACTTTGAAATATACCCACTTGTTAGAGACAAAACTGAATGAAGAGGTAGCAAAAGCGGAAGACTTCCTATTATAATAGGGAGTCTTTTTTATGTTTTCTATTTGAGTATTTGCGTAGAGGTTCAATTTGCGTAGAGATTTAAGCAAATTTATTTTTTGCGTTTTTAAGCAGTTGCGTATTAGTTGCGTAAATTTTTTAAACAAGCTTGCAAACACTATGTAAATAAAGTAATATATATAAGGGCTTTGCATTTGGAGTTCTAGGAGAAAACGACAAGTAAGTATCTACAGCTCCTTGATAGATAAGGGGTTGAAGATTTCCTATATTTGCTTAAATTAAGCAATACCTTATATTAATGTTGTATGTATTTGAGTCAAATTTGCTTATAGATTTGCTTAAACACTATCGTCCATTTCCTTCAGCGAAGTCTACGCAACTAGACTCAAACATACAATACCTTACACTCACTGAGGTTCTTAACGGAACCTCTTTTTTATATACTATAATTAATAAATAAAAGGAGATGGATGCAATGACATTACAGCGAGATTCAGTAAATAAAATATTATCTAGATTAGAAAGTGTTCAAAAGGAAATACAATCTATTCGCAGTGATTTAAAATACATTATTGAAAAAGAAGGCAACCAAAAATCGTAAAAAAAAGGGAAACAGAAGTTAATCTGTTTCCCTGAATTATTTAAACACCGATTACGTAACGAAGAACCATGTTTCTGTTGTCAACTGTTTGACCATGAAGAGAAAATGCGGAGTTATTGTTTACAGCATTTCCTCTTATTTCATTATTATTGATATAGAGATACTTCTTGTAAAACTTTCCTCCACGTTCAAGTATGAAGGAAAATCCGCCACCACTGTCATTCGCAACAGCATATTTAGGGATGAAGAAAGAATTCCAGCTAGAATTGACAGGCGCAGTATTGCCAACGTCATAAGCACTGAAAATCAATGAGATTCCATGTGGTTGTGCAGACACATTGCCAGATAGAGTAATCGTGGTGTCCTCTTTTACATACGAAGCGCCGTTCCACAAAACCTTGTTTTCTCCGTAATTGGCACCAGCAAGCCCACCAGTTCTGCTCCATATGCGCACAGAATTACCATATAGATTAGTTGTTCCATTGGACTTCTGGTAGTTGTCATATCCAATTGCGGTATTTCCACCAGCAGACATGGCGGTAAAAACATTCTTTAGCGTCCCGTCAGCAGCCTTGCCGTTTATAGCAGCTTCTACGCCCATGTTAATGTCTTTACTAGTTGTGACGTTACCAGTAAGCGTACCACCACTTAAAGGAAGGTAATTATTGTGTGTGTGATTCTTGGCGGCATAATTACTTGGAAGGAATGTGTGTATTGCATCCATGGCATCCAAGTCATCCGTTAAGCAGCGCGAGACTTCATCACCTCTCCAGATTTCGTTTGTTGACATTGTTGGACTAAATGCTTTTTCGGTCATAGCACCCTCCTGAGAACGAAACGAATAGGAAATATCTATTTACTACCAATGAAACTTATTACGATGTTTCAGTTCCTTTGCTGTCATTGGTAGAATTAGAACTGCCTTCTAGCGCTGCAACTCTTGCAGTAAGCGCACTAACAGTATTACTCAGATTTGTAATCAATTTATTAAGTTCGACACCTTGCTTTGCAGAAAGAACTTTAAACTCTCCGCCCTCACCAAGATTGTCTTCAACAGAATCAACAATGGAAGCCTTTGGAACTCTTTCTTGCACCATGGTGGTTAATGTTGTGATAGAACTTTGAGCGCTTGTAATATTCTGTTCAATGCCGTCATATAACCCTTTTAGAACAACACCCTGATTAGCAGAAAGAACCTTAAGCTTATCTTCCGTTTTTAAATCATCAACAATAGATGCTTTAAGAACTCTTTCTTGAACTGCTTGATTTGTAGTTGTAATGTCATTTTTAGCGCTTGCAACATCTTGTGCTACACTATCATATAAACCCTTTAGAGCAACACCCTGTTTAGCAGAAAGGACTTTGGCTGAGTCATCTGTTGTTAAATTATCGGCAATAGAAGCTTTAAGAACTCTAGCTTGTACAGCGGTATTTAGGTTGTCACACAATCCTTTAAGTACGACACCTTGATTTGCCGATAATACCTTTACTGATTCAGCCGTTGTTAAATCATCGACGATAGATGCCTTGAGAACTCTAGCTTGTACTGCGGTATTTAGATTTGATTCAATACCAGTAGCACGAGCTACTTCGTCATCAATAGCCTTTTTATTAGCAGCGATATTCGCAGTCATCTGAGCAGCAGCGTTTTTATCACTGTCAATATAAGTTTGAATTTCTTTCAGTGTGTCTATTGCATTTTCAGTAAGATCTGCGTTAGACAAGAATGTGTTAACATCACCCTCAACCGTCTTTAGACGATTATCTAATCCAGTTTCGGCATTTGTAGCGCGAGTTGTTTCTTTCTTAATGTCATCATTGGCATGTTTAATAAGTGATGAATTATCCCCTGTACGATTATAAAGAATGCCACCAAGTTGAGCACTCAACGGAACATTTGCAGCATTATCATCTGTTCCTAAACCATCATAAAAGATCTTTACTATTTCACCATGACTGATTTTATCATTTGTTAGATTATTAATATTGGTTTCTGAATAAGTTTTTAGTTCTTCGTGTCTTGAAGTAAGGTCTTTTATGCTTGTTTTAAGAGCTTCTTCTTTTTCATATAATCTATTATCTAGATTAACAATTAAATTATTTAAATTCGTTCTGTCTCTATCGTCCAAAACTTCATGAACTATATTAGCAGCCATATATTACACCTCACCTTCAATATTCAACTTGAACATAAGTTTACCATCCGACATATAAACGCTGTGTTTTTCGCTTGTTATTCTATCTGTGTAAGTTATACTATTCAAAGGAATCTTTTCTCTGTCGATTAAATCAAACTTTATTTTGCCATCAGAAAAATACACACAATATGGTTGGTTGTTTACAACATCAATAAGTGTTACAGTTTTGAAGGAAATATCGTTTTGATTTATATCGTCTACAACTTCCTTTTTAATTTCTTCTTTAATTTGCTGAGCAGTAATACGCTCAATATTTTCTACATAATAATAATTGCTTGGCTTAGGTCTTTTCCTAACAATAATTTCTGTAGATAAAACAGTTTTCTGAGACGAAACATCTTCGTCATCTGTTAAATAAACATAAACAAGTAAAGGATATGGTTCTTGTAACAATATATTTGGAACGTTTACGACAACGGTATTGCCTTCCAATATGGTTGACCTTACAACAAGTGCGTCTTTATCTTCTCTTTTTCTTTGCTTATTGCTGAAGTGTACCATTGGAGCAATAGATAATTTATCATCTCCACAATCATTAAGAGATATTGTTATTTTTTGGTCAATATCCCATTGTGAAAAATTATCAATGGTGTTACCATAAGAATCTAAACATTTTACTTCAAACATGCAAGCACCTCCTTTTATCTTGTTTAGCTATCATTATAAAAGGGTGGCGCTAATATTAAGTGCCACCCAATCAGTTTGTTATTACTTGCTAGAATTCTTGAGAGATTGTATACCAATCTCCAATGCCTGAGCTATAAGATCTTCGACTTCTGCTTTTGAATATACATCTAAATTAGTTCTTGCAGCAGCAGCAGTTTTCCCACCAGTACCACCTTGTTCTACCGTTAAAGTACCATATAGATTTGTCACATTTGGACGAACAATATCAATAATCCATTGCGTTCCATCATACATAACACGAGTTGGTTTGTTTGCCACCAACATATTCTCAGAACTCAAAGGAGTAGTAGAAGTAGTGCTATTTGAAATTCTCATTCTAATGTTCTTGGCACCAAGACCGTTCACGTTAAGAGTTGGCATGGTTTTAGCGCTTGTAACATGTGGAATCATAACGAAGCTAATGCCAGGAGTAAGAGCGATTACACCATCAACAGAAGCGATATAAGACTCTCCAGTACCAGTTGTCGTTATAATTTTTTCTCCGCCACCGCTTTCATTTCCCCAAACAGCTGTTCCGTTAGAAGACCACTTAAGAATCTGACCAGAAGAACCTCCAGCAGGAATGTGTTTATTACCAGCGGTAGTAGGGTGAGTATATGTAGTGTTTGTTGCCGAAATAGTAACAGAATCATTTGTTGCATTAGGAGTAATAGTCACATTATTCCCAGCAACGAATGTAAGCGTATCAGTCTTTGTGTCGGCAGCAATTGTGGTGTCACCAATGGCAACGTTAGAAAACGCATTTTGATTTACCTCTGCATTGCTTGGGGCATGAGCCGCTTGAGAATGAGTGTAAGCAGCGTTCCAATTTGTCTTATTGCTTGCAGTAACATGCAAATCAGAATTATTTGTGTGAGCAGTAAGTGAAGTAGAATCTGCCTTGCTACTCAATTTAGAGTCAATTTCGCTTTCGGTATAATAAATATCGTTGTGATTATGTGTAGAAGGTGCATAACCAGTATGAGTGTGATTTATATTTGCCTTGTTGCTTAACGCATCTTGAAGAGCGGTTACATCACTTGATGTTGCATATCCAGTATGTGTATGATTCTTTGCGGCATACGTGCTTGGTAAAGATGCATGAATAGCATCCATAGCATCAAGATCATCTGTCAAACAACGCTCAGCGTTATCACCTCTCCAGATTTCGTTAGTAGAATAGTTTGGGGTGAAATTTGGATTAGTCATACTGACCTCCTTAGAAAAGGGTTACTTATATAGCGACAGCCATAGCTGCGGCTTCTGCACGAGAACAATAGTCTCCTGGACGAAGATTTCCTCCGTTTCCAATAATACCCTTGTTTACAGCCCAAGACATTGCATCTTGCGCCCAATCAGAAACACTTCCCCAATCAGAGAAATATTCTGGCTTATTATATCCAGTTGGCTGACCTTGCGAACGCCAAAGAAGCACTGCGAATTCTTCGCGAGTGCATCCATCATTAGGACGCATTTCGCCGCCGCTTCCCTTTAGGATGCCAGCACCTTCAGCCCAAATAGCCGCTGCCGTGTACCACTCTGCAATATCGACAAACGGAAGTGGTTGAATATCTGCGTGAAGCACATTTGCAATAACAGCAACAGCCATAGCGCGAGACAAGATTGCTTCTGGTTCAAACGTAGTGTCGCTTGTGCCACGCATAATGCCACGTTCAACAGCGGTGTTTACAACATCGACATACCATTTATCTGGATACATATCCTTAAATTTCTTTAGCGCATCTGGAAGTGCATCAATTCGAGCCTGCTCTAATTCTTCTTCAGTTGGCTCTTGTGGTTGAGGTGTACTATCTTCATAAGGACGGATAACTCCGATAATAGAAGAGTAGGAGCGAGTACGACGATAAACGCCACCGCCATTAGACTGAGAACCAGAGTAGCCAGAGCTTGTATTTCCTTCTACAGTCTGCATATAATATTGGTCGGGATAGTTAACTTCAACAAAACCAATATGGTCTGCTACGCCATCACCGCCCCAATCGAATAGAACCATATCACCAGGTTCGGCATCTTCGTTATAAACCATTCTGCCTTCATTACGACCTGCATCTAAAATGTAAGGACAGTAAGAACCAGGAATACCTGGGGCAGAAGCGTTGGCTTGATTCATGCACCATGAAACGAACATGGCACAATAGGGGACACCAGATTCACCAAAATAACTATCTCCAGTATAATCAGCATACCATCGACCATATTTTGTACCTGGTTCTGGATCGTCCCAACGAGAATATCCAATTTCTTCGCGAGCAACATTGAGAGAATCTAACTTAGAACCCAATTTAATCACCTCCTTATTCAGGGACTACAACGGGTGCGACATCTGGCTCTCCATCACCATCGCCGTGTCCCTCTTCAACGAATTGTTTAAGAAGTTCAGCTTCATTTTGAATGTTTTGAATATCAATTTTTTCTTCCAATTTAATCACCTCTCTAAATTCGTATGAATAAATAAAAGGAGGGAAGACGTCGATATCTTCCCTCCAGGTTTAGATTAAAATTGTTGTTTTATTTGATTAAACAATTTGAATATTAACAAATGGCAGGTTATCATCTTGATATGTATAAGATACATTTTCTACCTTGCTACCACCAAGCGTATCAATTGCTACTCCATTGGAATCAAGGACTTCAAAAGATGAAACTGAATCATCTATAAATAATCCTTTGTAATAATCAAAATCTTTATTTGGCTTATTAATTAAAATATTAATAGACACTCCATTATTATCTTTGGTTACGCCATTGCTGCAATAATTTTTAGATACAGTAGATACAACAACTTCTGTCTTATCGGTATCAGAAAGTTTAATCTTCATCGATATAATCCTCTCTAGCTAAATCTTTCAACATATTCAATTCGTTTTCATCAATTATCTCAAGCGCCCATTCATCGGGAATATAGATTTTCATGCGATTATTTTGATTATGAACACGATAATATTTGTTCCAGAAATAATAATTGAACAACGCACGGCTTTTGTGCATTGGACAGATACGGGTGCAACGCTTATCGGCAGTTCCATAGAGTTGATAATTCCAAGCGCTGCACCAGCTGCAACCTTCGGCGATAGGGCAGTAAAAACATTCATCTGTTGATTGAGTGCGCCTATCAATCTTACGCAATGTTTCAACTGTTTTTAAATGTTCTTTTGTTTGCATAAGACCATTATCAACATCGCCAATCGGCATCTTGGGTTGGTCATCGCCAAGAGACATTTCCATGTATCTAATGCAAGGATAAATTTCACCATCCCAATCACAAGCAATCATTGTGCCTGTACCGCCACACCAATTTTGAATATCGTCTTCCTTCTTTGGCCTAAAGAAATCTGGCTCAAATAATGAACAATAATAATCATTATCGAAATTCATGTTTCTACGAATGAATTCGTCTGCTAATTTTTTACCCTCATTGTAAAAAAGTAATGCATCCTCATTTGTCCATTCTGCTTCATAAACACAATTTCCAAGAATCTCATGGTATCCGTTGTCAACCATATGCATAATGGCATCATACATATACTTAAGATTTTCTGGTGATAAAGTTACTTTAGAACCCATATAGTTGCCTTTATCCATCCAGTCTTGTGCTGCCGTCATCGCTTCTTTATAACAACCTCTATTTGTTCCAGCATATACACGACAAGCATCATGTAATTCCTGATTCCCATCAATAGTGACACTAAAACTTAAATGGTCTTTGTGCTTATTAAGGAATTCTTGAACCTTTGGGTCAAAATATGCTACGCCATTTGAACAAATACTTAACATGAATTTATCCGCCCACGGATGCATCATTTCAGTTGTAGTATCCATCCAATAATCAACAATCTGGTCAATCAAATCAATTGCCATGAACGGCTCTCCACCAATAAATTCAAGCGTAACTGCTGGTGAATTTTCTGGTGTGATATATTGATCCATTCCTTTATCACCAGTAAGAAGCAAATCAATAAATTTCTTTGCAGTTTCAAATTTCATATATGAATTGCCCTTATGCTGTTCGTAGCAGTAGACACATCTCAACTGACAGGCATTTGTCACGCAAAAGGTAATAGGACGAGAAAGGATTTTATCTCCATTCTCGTCCTCAATTTCCTTTGGTGGATAAAGGCGGGCAATCATGTCTTGATATTGTTCAAACCTTTTTACCATATTTTATTCCTCGTCTAGTTCTGGAATATCGCAATCGCATTTGATAGTAATGGTCATAACACAAGTATTATAATCAAGATTCCATTCACACTCATGTTCTTTAAGATAATCTGGCATATACTCATCTGTAATAGCTTCTTTTGCAAGTTCAAATTCTGCTTCAGCTTCAGCAAGAAGAGACATGAAATGACGGAATGGCTTTGCGTCAAGCGCAGAAGCGTCTTCGTCATCCATATGCTTTTCAAAATAACGATCAATTACACCTTGACGAGAGTTCATCTCTAGTCCAGCACGTTGAATTTCATTTACTACTTCTTGTGGCAGTTCAATTTTTACCGTCTTCATTCATATACCTTTCTTCACACTTAAACAAAATACCAAACAAAATTCAGTATATTCAAAATAATATATCTGTCAATATTTTATTATACCGCTGACGTTACAGCTCCGTAACATGTTCCAGTACAAGAGTCGAAACATGTCGCAGAACAAGTTGTGTTGCAAGAATTTGAGCATTCGCCAGAACAATTAGCTGAACAAGAAGAGCCACATCCAGAACTGCAACCAGAACATCCGCCAGAACAACTAGAGCAACTGTTTGAGCAAGAAGACGAACATCCATCTCCACATGTTGAATAACAGTTACCAGAACAACTATTTGAACATCCATCACAACTGGAACAACTAGTAGAGCAACTATTTGAACATCCATCACATCCAGAGCAATCTGATTTACAAGCACCAGAGCATCCAGATGAACAACCGCTACTACAAGCGATACTGCATTTTCCTTCACAAACACTAGTACAAGAAAATGCGCATGAGCTTGTGCATCCTTTGCAGCCTCCAGAACAGCCTCCAGTGCATTTCGTCCAGCATCCGCCTTTACACCCGTTGCATCCTTCGCATCCGCCTGAACAGCTCCATTTACAACTATTAGAACACCCTTGACAAGTTCCAGTGCAACCAGCACATACACTGCATCCACCGCATTGTGAATAGCAAGAATATTGACAACCACTATCACATCCGTTTACACAGCCACCAATGCAACTAGAACCGCATCCGCCAGAACAAGAGCCTCCGCATCCCTGACAACCACTTGTGCAAGTTCCAGAACAGCTATTACACGTCCCCTTGCATGTCCCCTTGCAGGTTGAGCTACAACTACTACCACATGCAGAAGAACAACTGCTAGTACACGCAGAACAACTAGCGCACTTGCTTGAGCAGCCGCTCTTACATCCTCCTCTGCACGTAGCTGTGCATCCAGAACACGAAGATTTACATCCAGAACTACAGCCAGAGCCACAGCCAGAGCATCCAGAACATCCACTTGAGCATCCGCCAGAACACGAACCACTGCATCCAGAGCAGGTTCGAGTACAACCAGAACCGCAAGATGTACATGCAGAGCCGCAACCGCCAGAACAGGTTGACGAGCATCCAGAGCATCCAGTGCAACCAGAACATCCAGAACCGCATGTACCCACACAAAGTCCAGTGCAAGCTCCGCGACAAGAACTAGAAGAACCATCTACGGCTTCTTTTTCTAGAGCGGTAACAAATGCAAGCTTCTTATCATAGTCTGAAATTGGATTTTCATTTGGATAGTTTGCGGCATTAGCATTGACGGTCTGGAAGTCTTTGATTTCAATCAAAGCGGTATCAATCATCTGACCGTTTGCTTTTGAAGCAACACTTCCAGCGCTTACAGTTTTCGTGCTATCAATATAATTGATTGCATTGGTTGTGAAATTAGTGGTGTTATAATATTTTCGTCTTTTAATCTCTGTGGCAATTCTTGCAAGAAGAGCGTTGTATGCTTCAGAAGTTAAAAATTCGTTTGCCATTACATACCACCTACTAATACCTCTTTATAATCAGAACGACCTCTTGGGTCAGCACCAACTACCTTGCCAATAATTTTATTCTTATTCGTAAACCTATTGGCTTTCTTGCCTCTACCATCGCTTGTGGCAGCAACTAAATCACCGATTTCGATATCACCATCAATCTCAAGCGGTACTCGTCCAGCTACGGCGATAGGAACGAAATTCTCATCGTCTGGATCGCCGTTACCACCAAGAAGATGACCGTAACAATCGGACACAATGCCGATTGCAGTCTTTGCTTTACCAGCGTTAACCAAACCATCTTCTGTGCTATATGCTAAATGCCCAGCAGGAATCTGCTCTACGCAAGGAAACAGCTCTGCATAGTCGTTGTAGACAGCGTTGTAAACACGAGTAGCATAAAAATATCCATCGTATTTACCTACAGTAGTAGAAGATGGCGCGTCACTTGCCTTATAAAACTCACCAGCTGTTTTAGCTGTTTTAAAAACAGCCCCTCCAACAACTGCATTTGTAACAATAGTCTCACTCATATTTCATCACATCGCTATCGATTACACTGTGAAGGTTAGTTTGCCATCAGAATTAATAGCAGCAGATGCTAGAATGGTTTTGAGTTGGTCAAGAGTTACGCAATTAGAAGTGTCTGCTACAGCACTAATTACACCGCTACTATTCACCGTAATAGTTGTACCATCGGGCTTCACGATACCAGCTTTAGACGTAGTAGCCACGGAAGGCATGGCGTTTTGAAGCGAGGCAATATCATCCTTAATACGCTTTACCATATCTGCTTCGGGTTCAAGAGCAATAAGAATATGAGTAGTATCGATTCTATCAACCACTTGATAACCAAGGTTGTTTGAGCTTGGAACCGCAATGCCACTATCATTTGGCATACATCTTGCGTTAACAACGCACTTACCATTATCGATTACAGATACAAGACCCATAACTGCAACGTAGTCATATTGCTTTAAAAGATTGCCATTTTCATCAAACTTATCACTAGAGCAGTTTCCAGAGAACGCTGGTGACGTTACCGTAACGCCACGAATATCTGCCGTAGAAGTAGCCTTAACCATCGTAGCGCCAGCACTTGAATTATCAATGGCTACGAAGTATCCGATTCTATCTTCGTCAGACGTATTTCCATCAGACCATTGCCCAACTTCGGCATAGTCTGCATTTTGACTTAGCACAGTGCCATTAGCGGTAGAGATTCCAAGATTGGTTCTTGCTTCTGCCGCAGTCTTTGCACCAGTACCACCATTTTCAATCTTAACAGTTCCATAGATAGTATTAGCATCTGGTCTGATAAGTTGAACTACCCAAGCTGAGCCATTGTACATAACTTCTACTGGCTTATTCGCTCCAAGAAAATAATCAAATTGTGGAGCAACAGCGGTAGAAGAGCTGTTAGATAGTTGAACACGAAGAGTCTTAGCGCCAAGACCATTCACATTCAATGTAGCGCTGGTTGATGTGCTCTTAGTATGAGGAGTCATGATAAAGCCCACACCAGCAGTAAGAGCAGTGATTCCAGGAACAGTAGCCGTATAAGCAGTGCCGTCACCAGCAGTTGTTACAGCAGTAAGAGTGCTTGCTGTTTTAGCTGAGTTGACAGATTTATTGGCATCGGCAGTGTTGTCAACATTACCAAGACCAACATCGCCCTTTGCAAGAGTGATATTTGCAGATAGGGCTTTTCCGTTTACAGTGCGGCTAGAAGGTACTTTATCATCTAATGTGCTTTGTAAATTGGTAATATCGGCAATCTTAGTCCCATGAGGGTTGCCCGTCTTCTGACTATGATCGTAAGCAGTCTTGCCCTTATCGCCAGCAAAAGCAGTAGAAGACGTTTCGCCAAGCGCAAGAGATGGGCTAATCTCAACGTATGCAGTACCGCTCCAACGATAAGTCAGATTGGTATCCTTATCTACATAAATTTTACCAGCCTCACCAGAGGTGGGGAACGAAGTTTTATTCTCATATTCAAGAACATCGTCTACGTAACTTGGAAGGTTAGATGCGTTGATAACACCATCAAGCTTGCCAACTGGGATAGAAGGGAGTCTATCAGATGACAGAGTGCCAGACGTGATATCCGCCGCACTATGAGCATGAGACTTAGCAGCCTTGCTATCGATGCTCGCATTAAGAGTATCTACCTTTGAATTGATTTCGGTCTCAGTATAATAGAGGTCATCATGCGTATGAGACTTTGCAGCATATGTACCATCTGCCTTGCTCTTGATGTAACTCCATAGAGCGCTTACAGGACGGCGATGGAAAGTAGTAGTTGTAGTACCACCACCAGCATACTGAGACACATAATAATCATTATCATTAGGAATAGAATCCCCAGTGCTAAGCAAGTTAATAAACTTATTAACAGAACTCTGAGTAACAGTGTTTTCCTTCGCTGCTAACTTAGAATCCATTTCTGTTTCTGTATAATAACGATCATCGTGGGTGTGACCTACAGAAGCCGCACCAACATTAGCAGCAGTGATATCTACAGACAAAGCGCTAGAGCCATCATAAGTTGCTTTGGTCGTTCCATTTGTTTTAACAGTAAGAGAAGAAGGATTCTTCATCGTAGTAGGGAAGTCTGTAATATCTGCTTTTTTATGTGTATGACTTTTTGCAGAAAAGGCACCGCGAATATTCGCTAAAAAAGTTTGAAGCTGAGTATAATCAAGATACTTTTTTTGCGCCATTCATAATCACATCCTTCTATATATCGATATTATTATTTTTATAAATTAATAACGCTTTCATTATTTAGCGTCCAAATGTTCCTTAACCTTTTCGCGCCAATATTCAGGAACATCGTCAATTGTAAAATCTTTTTCTGGATCTTCAATCCAACGAATATAAATGTTAATCAATCCATTCATAATCTATACCTCCTGTTTCTCTGATGAATCAGTAGAAGAGGGTGCGGGAACAAGAGATGCAAGCTCAATCAGAGCAGATTCAGCATCATCTAAACGAGATTGAAGTTCCGCATTTTGTTTTGCTAGAACATTAATTCCAGCTCCAGCTCCATCAGAATCATAATATAGATTAAGCGTCACACGTTTAGTAGCTGCATCGATTGTTGCAGATTTAATAGCGTATCCAGCGAACACCTCTACAATATCACCATCATCTGTTTTAACTTCGATTCGTGATGGGTCTAAAGCAAAAGCATCATCGATAGAACAGCCAAGAACAAGTGAGAGGCCGTCTGTTGTTTCTGCGTAATTGTATGCAGTTAAATTGTTTATCTTCATATTTCGACCTCCTTGTTTAAATAGCCGTATATACTACGATAGCAGCTTGACCATCATCTGTTTCAGTGAATGTACAATTTGTAAAACCAATGGCATTGCAAGTAGACGCATCTACGCTTCTTGGTTTTGTTTTTGACCAATGCGATGCTATTTGCGTTCCATCATAGAACAAATTCGTAAGTTGTGATGAAAAACCTGGGGAATAGCTTCCTAAATAACACGCAATAAAGCTGTTTGCAACCGTACATGACGAATTAAGTTTAGTAACACCGTCTTCATGTGTGACAGTACCCTTTTTAAATGAAATTACGTCTTGTAAGGTGTTATATGCGGTAGTTACAAGTGATTGGCTATTGTTTAAAAAAGTCAAGAATGATTTCATTGATGTCGTTGTTGCATTTTTAGCAACAGCATTCATTGCAGTGCTAGAAGCAGCAACAGCATTCATTGCAGTGCTA